>ENA-OPSJ01000411-OPSJ01000411.1-human-gut-metagenome-genome-assembly--contig:-NODE-411-length-38874-cov-2.954713_pt1 | contig 38874 bp, 33 predicted proteins | sample MGYA00241801_ERZ501893 | MGnify/ENA primary metagenome ERZ501893 (study PRJEB25962, sample SAMEA2042219) | human gut metagenome | biome: human gut; feature: human-associated habitat; material: faeces...
GGAACTACGGAAAACAAAAAAGTGCCAACAAACACTTGACACAAACGTTCTTTTTCCTTGCATAAAAATAACATCTTCTGTTATGATATAATCAATTGGGGAATTTATTTGAAAGACGAGGAAATAGATTGATGGAGCATGTGTATAACGGAAAGGAAAACACAAAATATTTAAAACTATTAAAACAAAACTATTCATCAAGTCAGGCGGTAATCCGGGAAATCGTAAATTTAACGGCCATTACAAACCTGCCGAAAGGGACGGAGTTTTTCTTAAGTGATATTCATGGTGAATATGAAGCATTTTTGCATATTATGAATAACTGTTCCGGAGTAATCAAAGAAAAAGTGGACTTGATTTTTAAAGATACCTTATCGGAGTTTGACAGACAGGAACTGTGTACGCTGATTTATTATCCGAGAGAAAAAATGACGCTGCTCGGGGAAACGAACAGAATTGATGGCAACTGGTATGCCATGACATTGAATCATTTAATTATGGTTGCCAAGTTATTGTCGTCGAAGTATACAAGGTCAAAAGTGAGGAAGGCATTGCCGGAGGACTATGCTTATATTATTGACGAGCTGCTGCATGCGCAGGAAGATGAAGATGCAAACCAGATTCGGTATCATAAGCAGATATTACAGACGATTATTGAGCTGGAGGATGCAGATGAATTTATTATTGCACTGTCGCAGTTGATTAAGCGACTGGCTGTTGACCACCTTCACATTGTCGGAGATATTTTTGACCGAGGCGGGAGTGCGGACAAAATACTGGATTTATTGTATGATTATCATTCACTGGATATTGAGTGGGGAAATCATGATATCTTATGGATGGGTGCTGCCTGCGGAAATGATGCGTGCATATGCAGTGTGATTCGTAATAACCTCAAATATGATAATGTTGAAATTTTAGAAAATGCCTATGGAATCAGCTTAAGGCAGTTGATTCTTTTTGGTATGAAAACGTATGGAATTGAGGATGGCATAAAGGCAGCATTAGCAGCGGTTACCGTTATCCTTTTTAAGTTAGAGGGGCGGTTGATAAAGGCACATCCGGAGTATGAGATGAGTGACAGGCTGTTATTGGGGCAAATGGATGATACAAAAAATAAGGTTATGATTGAGGGCGAATGGGTCACTATGAATACCAATGTGTTTCCGACTGTAGATTTAGCAGATCCTTATGAATTAACAGAGGAAGAAACGGAAATTTTGCGGAAACTGCACCGGAATTTTGTGTCGAGCCAGCGTCTGCAAAAACATATTCGTTTTCTGTATGAAAAAGGAAGTATGTACAATGTATACAACGGAAATTTAATTTATCATGGGTGTGTTCCGGTTGATAAAAACGGAGCTTTTGATAAATTGTGCATTGATGGAAAATATTATCATGGGAAAGCGTTGTTGGATAAGTGCGAGGAAAAAGCAAGAGCCGCTTATTTGGACAACCCGGACAAAGATGATATTGATTTCATGTGGTTTTTGTGGGGCGGAGAAAAGTCGCCTTTGTGTGGAAGAAAACTTAAGACTTTTGAGCGTGAATACGTGGACAAAGAAAGTTTGTGGACGGAGGAGTCAAATCCTTATTACAGCAAGTATTATGATGAAAGTTTTTGCTGCCAGATTCTTCATGAATTTGGGCTTTATGATGACGATTCCCATATCATCAATGGACATACACCGGTCCATGCCATTGAAGGGGAAAATCCGGTCAGGGCAAAAGGAAGGCTGTTTGTGATTGATGGCGGTTTCTGCCGCTCCATGAATAAAGCGACAGGGATTGCCGGCTATACCTTGATTTTTAATTCGCATGGGTTAAGGCTGAAAGCGCATACCCCATTTACTTCAGTGGAAGACGCCTTGATGAATAATACGGATATTGAATCCTCTTCCGAGATTATCGAAAAAGATTTGCAGCGTATGTTTGTAAAAGACACAGACATTGGCAAACATTTGTTGGAGGAAATCAGTGATTTGAGAAAATTGCTTGAAAATTACCGCAGATTATAGAAAAGGCAAAACTTGCCATTTTTTCTCATGCTTGTTAGAATAAAGTTATTAAGTTGCGTGTACGCGGAAAAGAGGAATTATTATGAATACAGATACATCGAAGAAAACTTTTTTGTTAGTTGAAGGGGCATTAATGATTGCCATGGCGTTTGTCCTTAGTTATATTAAACTTTATGATATGCCGATGGGCGGAAGCATTACACTGGAAATGATTCCGTTAGTCATTATGGGACTTCGTCATGGAGTGAAATGGGGAACATTTACGGCAGCCGTACATGGTATCATTCAGCTTATATTAGGCTTTAGTAATGTAATGTACTGCGCTACGATTCCTGCGATGATTGGATGTGTACTGTTAGATTATCTTTTTGCCTTTACGGTACTTGGACTGGCAGGGCTTTTTCTTCCGCTATTTAAGAATAAGCTTATAGGTGCGGCAGTTGGAACGGCGATATGCGGAGCACTGCGCTTTCTGTGCAGCTTTTTATCCGGATGGCTTTTGTGGGGAAGTTATGCACCAAAGGGTTGGAGCGTTGCTTACTATAGCTTAATCTACAATGGTTCTTATATGCTGCCAAACATTATCATCGGAGTAATTGTTATTTTGATAATTGGAAAAACAGCACCGGGATTTTTATTTCAAAAGCAGGAGCAGGAAGGAGCTGTAAGTTGGAGAAGAAAGAAAAACGGTTTCAGATTATTTTGGCAATTGCGGTGGTTGTGTTGTTATACCTTTTTTTAGAAGGCTTTGGCATCACGTGCCCGATTAAATTTCTGACCGGGATTTCGTGTGCAGGGTGTGGCATGTCCAGAGCATGGATAGCAGTTTTTCATCTGGATTTTGCACGGGCATTTTATTTTCATCCTTTATTTTTTACGCCACCGGTTATACTGCTTGTTATTCTATTGAAAAAGCGCATAAAGCCAGCGTTTTACAAAGGTTTTATATTTACAATGATAGCGTTATATGTTATTGTTTATTTGTATAGAATGATATGGGGAGACCATCAGGTGGTTGTGTTTGAACCGGCAAAGGGATGTATGGTTTTACTCATTCAAAAAATTTTAAGTTAGAGGAGGAGACATATGTTTTGTGCAAATTGCGGTGCGCAAGTCCCGGATGGAACAAAATTTTGTCCGTCTTGTGGTAAACCGTGTTCAACAGGAGAAAAGGTGAAACAGGCAGCAGAGGATGTGTTTAACAAAAGTGAACAGGAATTAGGAAATGCTTTTGAAGATGTAAAGCAGAATTTCCAAGGAGGAACGGGAAGTACACCTCCACCATATTCCGGGGGCAGATTAAAAGAGGACCGTTCGCTTGTTACATACATTTTACTTTCACTGGTTACCTGCGGTATATACGGCTATTATTTTATTTACAAATTGGCTGAGGAAGTTAATATTGCCTGCGAGGGTGATGGCGAGCAGACTTCAGGACTTGTTGCATTTATTTTACTGTCATTCATTACCTGCGGTATTTATGCTTATTACTGGTACTACAAATTGGGAAATCGTTTAGCGGCAAACGCCACTCGTTACAATTTAAATTTTCAGGAAAATGGTACAACAGTATTGATGTGGTGCATTTTTGGTGCTTTCCTGTGTGGTATCGGACAGTTTATTGCAATGCACATTTTGATTAAAAACTCAAATATGATTTGTGCTGCATACAACCGTTCCAAAGGATTGTAAGAAATAAGATTGACACTTTCAAGGGGGAAAGACATTTGGTTTTTCTCCCTTTTTATGTGAAGTTATGAAAAAGTCTGGGAGGAGAAACTAAGATGAAAAAGAGAATTATTGCAATTGTGATACTTGTATTTGTGGTGGCAGCCGGTGCGCTTTTGGCATGGCAGTATATGAAAAACAGAGGCGGTGTTGAGGTTCGCTGCGACAGTACCTATCCGGTGAATGAAAAATTGAAAGCATACCGTCAGGATGATGACCGGTGGAAAGATGATAAGTTAGGAGAGTCTAAGTTTGACATGGAATCGTCCGGCTGTATTATTACAAGTATTGCCACGGCGATATCAGCGAGCGACAATGCATTGGCGCCCGGTGAATTGAATCAGTTATTATCAGATAATCAGGTATATGACGGCGAGGGAAATCTTCAATGGGGGCTGCTTGATGCCATCAATGGATTTCACACGAAGGTTTATTCGGATGTTTCGGCTGCTCATATAGATGAGTGCCTGAAGGAAAATCATTATCCGATTGTGAAGGTTCATAGGCAGACACTCACAAGCTATCACCATTTTATTTTAATTGTGGGGACAAAAGATGGAGAGTATATTTGTATGGACCCACTGGAAGATAAACTTACGAAATTGTCGGATTATGGCAGTAAAGTATATGCTGTCCGCTGTGTGTGGTATGAAAAAGAATGAGTTGTCATTCCATAAACTTTTATGGAATTTCAATCAATAAATATCTTAAGAAAGGAAGGAACTGTTATGAGAAAAAATTTTGGAGCAAAACCTTACACGTATCCACAGCCGGTATTTATTCTGGCAAGTTACGGAGAAGACGGTACACCGGATGCTATGAATGCTGCCTGGGGTGGTATTAGCGGTGGCTCTGAAGTAACCATGTGTATTAGTGCCCGTCACAAATCAACGGAAAATATTTTGAAAAAGAAGGCGTTTACCATCAGCATGGCAGATGCTGCACACGTGAAAGAATGTGATTATGTAGGACTTGCTTCTGCAAATGACACACCGGATAAACTGGCAAAGGCAGGCTTCACGGTAAGCAAGGCTGAGTTTGTTGATGCCCCTGTTATTAATGAACTGGCTGTTTGTGTCGAATGTAAGCTTGTCAGCTATGACGAGAAAAGCGGTCACATGGTAGGTGAGATTGTAAATGTCAGCGTGGATGAAAGTGCCCTTACACCGGACGGTGAGGTTGACGTTGCAAAAGTTGAGCCGATTTCATTTGACCCTTTTAATAATAAGTATGTGAAAGTTACAGAAATTGTAGGAAATGCTTTTTCGGATGGAAAAGAATTGATGTAGGAATTCATTATAACTGTTTACAAGGAAAAGAATATGTGATAAGATAAGAACAACCCGCAAAGAGGGAGTAGTTCCGCGCCAAAAGGCGAGGTGTAGATTTCGTCAGTACGATTTGAAAGAATCCGGAATTTACGGAACAAATTAGATTTGTTGAACAAGACTTTTTGTGCATGTGTTTTGCATGCACAAAAAGTCTTTTTTTATTGAGGCGGGCTGCGAACTTTGAAATTGTTATTAATCAGAGAAAGGAAAGAAAAGATGAAAGAAATTTACCAGATGACTAGGGAAGAAATACTCCAAAACCAACATGTCTCGGAGAAAGGCCTGACAGAAAGCAGGGTGCAGAAAATAAGGCAGAAAATAGGGGAAAATCAGTTACAAGCAACAAAGAAAAAAAGTCCGGTGCGCATTTTTGCGGAGCAGTTTCAGGATTTGCTGGTTATTATTTTAATGATTGCCGCAGTTGTGTCGATGTTATCAGGAAATGTGGAGAGTACGGTTGTAATCTTTGTTGTTATTGTGATGAATGCTGTGCTTGGAACGGTTCAATATCTCAAGGCAGAAAAGTCGCTTGATTCTCTCAAGGCACTTTCATCACCACATGCAAAAGTACTTCGTGATGGTAAAAAAATGAAAATCTTTTCTAAAGAGATTGTACCAGGGGATATTCTTCTTCTGGAAGCAGGGGACATGATTGCAGCAGATGGACGTATTTTGGATAATTATTCACTTCAGGTTAATGAAAGTTCTCTTACCGGAGAATCCACAAATGTGGATAAATCAGAAGATGCTATTGAGGAGGAGGCGGCATTGGCAGACCGAATCAACATGGTATATTCCGGTACATTGGTTGCACAGGGACGTGCGACGGTGTTAGTAACGGCGACAGGAATGAAGACGGAGATGGGAAAGATTGCGGAACTCATGAATGCCACGCAAGAGAGGAAAACACCTTTGCAGGAAAGTTTAGATGATTTTGGGAAAAAGCTTGCTATTGTAATCATGATTATTTCCACAATAGTGTTTGTGCTGAGAATTTGTCAGAAACAGCCAATACTGGATTCATTAATGTTTGCTGTGGCTCTTGCTGTGGCGGCAATCCCGGAGGCACTTAGTTCTATTGTTACGATTGTGCAAGCCATGGGAACAAGGAAAATGGCAGAGGAGAATGCCATTATTAAGGAATTAAAAGCGGTGGAAAGCCTCGGGTGTGTGTCAGTAATCTGTTCGGATAAGACAGGAACGCTGACACAAAACAAAATGACGGTAACAGATATATATATTAATCATACTGTTGTTAAGCCAGAGAGCCTTAAGCTAACGGAACCGCTTCACAGAATTTTTTTGTACAACGCGATTTTGAATAATGACGCCTCCGTTCAAATGAAAAAGGAAATTGGAGATCCCACAGAGAGCTGTCTTTTGACAATGGCACAAAAAGCCGGATTGACAAAGGCTGGAGTTTCGGAAGAGGTCATTCGTGAAATGATACCAAGAATGGAAGAACTTGCTTTTGACTCAGAACGTAAGCTTATGAGCACCAAATACCGCCTGCATGGTATAACGATGATACTAACGAAAGGTGCAGTCGATGTTTTACTGGAACGATGCGTAAAATGTGCCGAGATTGGTGGAAATCGTGATATGACTGACAAGATGAAAGAGAAAATTTTGCAACAGAATCAGAAGTTTTCTGAAAATGGTCTCCGAGTACTTGCTTTTGCATATAAAGAAGTTAATGAGGGCAAGAAACTGACGTTGGAGGAGGAAAATGGATTTATCTTTGTCGGTTTGGCAGCAATGATTGATCCACCGAGAGAGGAAGCAGTGGATGCTGTACAGACAGCCAGACAGGCTGGAATTCGCACAGTTATGATTACCGGAGATCATAAAGTAACAGCAGAGGCAATTGCAAAAAAGCTGGGCATTTTCCAAAAAGATGATTTGGCGGTGACGGGACAGGAATTAGATGCTATGAGTGACGAAGAATTAGATGGGCTTTTGGAAGAAATTTCTGTTTATGCAAGGGTTTCACCGGAAAACAAAATACGAATTGTGAGAAACTGGCAAAAGAAAGGCCGCATTGTAGCTATGACAGGAGATGGAGTAAATGATGCACCGGCACTAAAGAAAGCAGATATTGGCGTGGCAATGGGAATTACAGGAACAGAAGTATCAAAAGATGCCTCCTCTATGATTTTAGCAGATGATAATTTTGCTACCATTATTAAGGCTGTGTTAAATGGAAGAAACGTGTATCGTAATATAAAAAATGCAATACAGTTTCTGCTTTCCGGAAACATGGCTGCAATTATTGCGGTGCTTGTTTGTTCAGTAGCGGCACTCCCATCACCATTCAAACCGGTTCATCTTCTTTTTATAAATTTGTTGACAGATTCGCTGCCGGCACTTGCCATTGGAATGGAGCCATCGGATCCCGAACTATTAAAGCAAAAGCCGAGAAACCCGGAGGAAGGTATTCTTACAGGAAAATTTGTGAGCCATCTCTTTGGCTATGGTGCGCTTATTGCAGCAGCAACAATGGCAGCTTTTTGTATAGGGTTGAATAGGAGCGATGCAATGGGGGCTACAATGGCATTTGCTACCCTGACATTGGCACGGTTATTTCACGGCTTTACCTGTCGGAGCGAGCGTTCGCTGGTAGATTTGAAATTTTCTACAAATCTATGGAGCATCGGTGCTTTTGCAGCGGGAACATTACTACTTGCTGCAGTGCTTTTTCTGCCGGGATTGCAGATACTTTTTGAGGTAACTCCATTAAGTGGAATAGAGTATGCAACTATTCTGGGATTGGCAATTACACCCACCATATTTATTCAAGGTTATAAGTTCATAACTAGCAAAAAAAGAAAGAATTTGTTAAAATAAGAGAAAGAAAAGCGGCGCAAAACATACATTTTGAGAAAAGAGGCGATGATATGAATACAAAGCGGGAATTTTGGCAGCGAAATGTGGTTGCAGTGGTTGGTATGTTAGTTTTTTCGGCGGGTATTAATCTTTTTATCGTACCGGCAAATCTTTATAATGGTGGTGTTTTGGGAATTAGTCAGGTGATTCGTACGGTATTGGTGCGTTATTTTCATTTGGCATCCGGGACAACGGATATTGCGGGTATTATTAACATGCTTTTGAATATTCCATTGTTTGTACTTGCCTATGTATTTGTCGGTAAGAAATTTTTCTTTCGGACATTGGTTTGTGTGGTGAGTCAAACATTGTTTCTTAGTTTGATTCCGATACCGGCGATACCAATTGTAAGGGATTCCCTTACTGCAAGCATAATTGGTGGAATTTTTGGAGGAACAGGAATTGGGATAGCATTGCAATCCGGTGGCTCAAGCGGTGGTTTGGATATTGTTGGTATGATTTTTACCAAACGGTTTAAAGGATTTAGTGTTGGTAAAGTGTCACTGTCGGTAAATGCAGTTATTTATATTGTTTGTGCAGTATTGTTCGGACTTCCTACGGCAGTATATAGCATTATATATTCGGCAGTAAGTATGTTAATGACGGATCGGGCTCATACACAGAATATTAACACGGAAGTGGTTATATTTACCAAAAAGAAGCCTTTGAAGATTATTGATTACATTGTCAATGAGTATCACCGTGATGCGACTTGGTGGGAAGCAAAAGGCGGTTATACGGAAGAAAATACATATATGGTTATTGTTGTTTTGTCCAAATATGAATGTGCTCATTTAAAGCGGGAATTAAAAGAAGTGGATGAGCATGCATTTGTAATTGTAAAAGATGGGATGTCTGTGGTTGGAAAATATGAAAAGCATTTACAAGGGTAAAAGTTGTTGCTTTCATACTGGAAGCTTATTTTCAAACTTGACAGAACTAAACCTAAGCGATACAATGTATTTAGTAATACTAAACAGTTAAGAGGTGAGGGCATACGGCGAGTTTTGAACAACAGTTAAAAAAGGGTGTATTAGAGATGCTGGTTCTTGAACTTTTGGCAAAAAAGAGTATGTATGGGTATGAGATGATACAAACCTTAAAAGGGACGAGCGAGGATTTTTTTGCTTTAAAAGAAGGAACGCTATATCCGATTTTATACCGCTTGGAGGACAATGATTTTGCAAAAAGCAGCTGGTCTGAGCCGAAAGATGGCAAGGCACCCAAGAAATATTATGAAATAACAAAGAAGGGGAGAGAGAGACTTTTGTTTCAAAAGGAGCATTGGACTTTGTTTGAAAAGAAAGTGGATGAATTATTAAGGGGGAACGGCAAATGACAGAACAACAATTTTTACGACAGATAAAGCGGCTCCTGCATTGTAAAGCGGACAAAAAACGAGAGATACTGCGACAGCTTGAGTCAGACATTGCGAGTGCGAAAGAAGGCGGAAAGAGCTGGGAGGAGATAAGGCAGGAGTGGGGAACACCGGAGCAGTTTGTTAGTGAATTTAATGAAGATGGACGGAGCATACAAAAAGGGAAAAGAATCCTGATTGGCAGCGTGGCAGTGCTTGTTTTATTTGCTTGTGTGGCGGCAGGTGTTTGGTTTGCACACTCGCACGAAAAAAACAGCGGGCAGCAGTTGACAAAGAATGTTGAAACTCAGAAAATCGAGAAAATTCCTGATGTTGTACGAGAGGTAATTACCGATTTTTCGGATGGCGCATATGAAAAATTTATCGCTCGGTGTGATGCGAAAATGCAGGCGGCATTTTCTAAGAAAAATTGGGAAGATGCACAAAAAATAGCTTCATCACAGATGATTGAAAAAGCAGAAAATGAGAAGTTATTAAGTGTGACACAAACCACTCAGGCAGGATGGGATTTGAAGGTTTATCAAGTGGCTGTAGACTATGGCAAGCGTCAGATTGTGTATACGATTTCTCTGGATACAGAAAATTTAATTGCCGGATTTTATTTTAAATAACGGGGGTGTTTGTATGGAATGGCATGGAGCAATAGCAATTTATGTGATTGGTACACTGGCACTTATTATAAGTGCAGTTCATACGGCGGTAACAAGTCAGGAAAAAGGAATCTTAATGAATGGTTTTGAACTGGAAAAAAATCTGGATGAGAAAAAATACAGGCAGGTAAAAACACTGCTTCTTGCGCTGCAGTGTTTCCTGTTAATTTTATATGTTGTTTTATTTATTTTCTTCCGTCACTATCTGGTGGCACTAATCGGTTTGTTTTTCTGCGCAATTCTGCCATTTGCGCTTACGCTTTTGGCGGTTCCGAAAAATCAGGATTAATACTAGGTGCGGTTGAAATAGTCGATTCCATCGTTTGGTTTAAAGTAAGTTCGGATGTAGCCGTCTGTGGAAACAAAAACAATTTCATTGGCAGCAGCTAAATAATAAACATCATCACCGTCTTCGGCTTCCGCTTTATGGAGAGCATTTTGGTCTTTTATTACCCGATTTGCTCCGCGCAGATACTCGGCGGCGGATGAATAAGGAAACTCGGCACCATGTTTCAAAAAGTGTTCTGTGAGGAGGCGGTTTGAGCGAAAGGTAAGACCGCTTTCTTTTTTGTTTTGTACGGTAACTTGGCAGTATAATTTTTTCTTGAAAAATTTGCGGAAACTCTTTTTCGGTTTCCACTGGATGGTTGCCGTAATTTTACATTGACCTGCTTTTTTGGCAGTAAGTTTTCCTTTAGAAGTTACCGATACGATACTCTTTTTTGAACTCTTGAAGGATTTTTTGCGGATAATTCCGCCGGAAATTTTGAGTGTTGTTTTTTGTCCTACGGTAAGCGTCAGATGACGTTTCATGGCGGGCGCTTTTGCAGCAGCCGGTGTGTATGGCAGAACAAAAGAAAGCAAAAGTGCGATAAGACATAAAATATTTATTCTTCGTTTCATATAAATCCTCCCTGTAAAAAAATTCCAGTAACAAACTAAGTATAGCATGAGAAAATTTTTTTTACAAGGTTCGCTCTGACAGAGACTGTTGATACTTTCTTGGCGACAATCCCAGATGATTATGGAAACAGCGTGAAAAATTGGAGTAGTTCTGGAAGCCGCATAAGAAACAGACATCGTTTGGCAAATGCCCTTTTTGTAGCAATTCTTTTGCGTAGGAAATTCGTTTTAAAAGGATGAACTGCTTGATTGTATATCCACTGAAACGCTGGAATACACGGGTTAAGTAGTCCGCATTGTGGTGAAAATGCACTGCTAACTGCGAGACACTTAAAGTATCCGTAAAGTTTTTATCAATATAGTCATAAATTTCGGAAACGAGAGGTGGGATAGGATTGGAAAAAGAAGGTGCACTTAGGACTGCTTTTTCCTGATTTAACATCACCAAAATCTGACTTAAAAGCGCTGTACACAAAACATCCCAGCCATAGATGTGTTCTGCCAGGCATTGTTCCAGTTCTCTACAGCAGGATAATATTTTTTGGAACGTATTCTGTGACGGATGGAGCAGAGGAAGCGAGGCACGCCCACGAAAAAAACAGGAGGCCAGATTTGTATTTACGGTATTCAATTTTTCTAATTGTTCATGAGGAATGGCAATTAAAAAGCGGTCATATGCTTTATCCTGAAGAGGCATGGCGCGGTGAAACGCACCTGGCGGGCAGCAGACAATATCGCCCGGTTCAAGAATTTTGCCATCATTTTCAACAAAAAAGGAAGCGTGGCCTCCTATAAAAACCAAAATTTCATATCCATCGTGGCAGTGATAGGGCGTCGTATCATCCGTATTCCAACTATTTGTTTTGTGTTCGCAAATGAGCGTTTCATTTAATTCTGAAAAAAATGGATGAGTCATATAATCACCTCCGGTAAATTTATTTCAATAAGTAGGATTTTGCAATGTTTATGTATGAATCTATGTATTTATTGCAAAAACAAGATGCTATAATTTTACTATAGAATTGAAAGGATGACAAGAAATAGTTAGGAGGTCCGGAATATGGTAAATATAGTAATCAATCAAGAAATTGAGTTTTTGGAGGAAAAAAGTGCGTGGCAGGGCGTGAAACGAGTGGCGGGCTATGTAAGAAATGATATGGAAAAGGTATTTGGAAAAAAGCCGGCTATTTGCGCGGGTGACAGCCCGAAAAGCCAGACCGTTATTTTGTACGGAACCATTGGGAAAAGTAAAAGATTAGATATGTTAGAAAGTGCGGGAAAGCTGGAATTGTCGGGGGTTCGCGGAAAGAGAGAAGTGTATTTATTTCAAGTTGTGGAAAACCCGATGGAAGGAGTCAAATCCGCGCTTGTGATTGCAGGAAGCGACAAACGAGGCACGATTTACGGGTTGTTTTATTTGTCGGAAAAATTGGGCGTATCACCGCTTGTCAACTGGAATCATGTGCTGCCAAAACGCAGAGAATATGTGATTTTGACAGAGAAAGATTCTTTTGTTTCAAAGGAACCGTCGGTGAAATACCGTGGATTTTTTATTAACGATGAGTGGCCGGCATTTGGCACTTGGGCAGACAAGCATTTTAGCGGAATTAATGCAGCGTGTTATGAGTGTGTGTTTGAACTGCTTCTTCGATTAAAGGGAAATTATTTGTGGCCAGCCATGTGGGCGTCCAATTTTAATTTGGATGGTCCGGGCTTAAAAAGTGCTGAGTTAGCGGATGAATTAGGCGTTGTTATGGGAACATCCCACCATGAGCCGTGTATGCGGGCGGGTGCGGAATACGGAAAAATGCGGGGGGAAGATTCGCCGTATGGTGACGCATGGAGTTTTCTTACGAATGAAGATGGAATTACGAATTTTTGGCGGGACGGACTGATTCGCAACCGCTCCTTTGAAAATGTGATTACAATGGGAATGCGCGGTGAAAATGACACGGCAATTCTCGGTGCAGATGCAACAATGGAGGACAATGTCAATCTTTTGCGCCGTGTGTTAAAGACGCAGAATCAGTTAATAAGAGAAACAATCAATGAAAACTTGGATGAAGTTCCGCGCATGATGGTACTTTTTACGGAGGTTGAGGCATTCTTTTATGGGGATGAAAAGACAAAAGGGCTATTGGATGAACCGGAATTAGAGGGTGTGACACTGATGCTTAGCGATAATAATCAGGGCGCAGCGCGCACACTGCCGACAAAAGCGATGCGAAATCACAAGGGCGGTTACGGAATGTATTATCATATGGATATGCATGGTGGACCGATGGCGTTTGAGTGGATTGGTTCAACGTATCTGCCTAAATTGTGGGAGCAGATGACTGCGGCATATGAATTTGGTGTGCAGGAAATCTGGGTTACTAACATTGGAGATATCGGGACCCAGGAATACGGTCTTTCCTTTTTCCTGGATTTGGCATATGATATTGGTAAATGGGGCGGAAGGGATGCAGCGATTACAAAAGAATATACGAAGAAATGGCTGAGGACACAGTTCGCTGCCTGTTTTGAGGAAAGCATACTTTCCCGGATGACAGAAGCCTTATGGGATTATAACCGGCTGCTGGCAAGGAGAAAACATGAAGTAATGAATGAGCGGGTATATCATCCGGTACATTTTTTTGAAGCGGAGGATGTTTTGAGGTGTTGTGAAAAACTGCTCAACACAGCAAAAGAGGCACGAAGAGCATGCCCAATAGAAATGTTAGGTGCATTTGTTTCCTTGTTTTATTTTCCGGTATGCGGTACAGCAAACTTGATGAAAATGTGGATTCTTGCCGGGCGCAATAAACTCTATGCAAAGCAAAACCGCATGGAAGCCAATGATTTGGCAGATGAAGTTTTAGCATGTATCAAAGCGGATAAGGAGTATGTAAAAGATTATCACGAAATTGACGATGGCGCTTTTTATGGCTTTGGTTTATCCAAACATATTGGATTCCGTGATGAAAACTGGAACGATGAAAACTGCCAGTATCCGCTCCGCACTTATGCTTATCCGGCAGATGAGCCGAGGATGATTGTAGCAAAGAAAAATGATGAGCACTATCTCACAGGTGGTTTCTGGTGCGAGCGTCCGCTTGTCTGGCGGGATGCCATGAGAAAGGATGTATCAGAAATAGCTTTTGAAATTGCCTGTGGCAGTGAAAAAGAAGTCCAATATGAAATTCACACGGATTGCCCGTGGCTTCATTTTTCTAAAAAACAGGGAACAGTTGCTAAGACAGAACATATCACGGTTACAATTGACAAATCGCAGTTAAAGGGAAAAGAGACAGGCAAATTTTTTGTGAAAAATGTCGGGTATGGCGAGGCAGAAATCCATATTGAGGCAGAAGAAGAAAAGAAGTATCCATCCGGATATTTTCTTTGGGATAATGGACGTGTGGCAATGGATGCCGGTCACTACACAGCGAAAAAAGATGTAAAAAATACTGGATTTATAACACTTTCTCCGTATGGCAGAACGGACACGGCGGTAAAAGTATATCCTGTGACAAAGGATTTTTACGGGGAAAATGACCGCCCATGGATTGCCTATGATTTTTATGTGCCGGAAGGCGGCGAGTACAACCTGCGTTTTTATCTGGCACCAACAACTCCGGTGACAAATGAGAGCAGGCAGTATCTTGGATATTCATTGAACGAGGGAAATGTGAAAATAATCAATACGGTGAAAGAAGAGGATAAGCCTTTTTTTACCAGTGCTCAGTGGCAGAAAGAAGCGTATGAGCAGATTAAAATTACGGAAACGGAAGCGATATGTAAAAAGGGATGCAACCGCCTTTATTTTTACGGCATGAGCCCGGCAATTGTTCTGGAACGGATTGTGTTATGGGAAAAAGACAAGGAACTTCCGGAATCCTATTTGGGGCCAACCGAAAGTTTTTTTGAAAAATAAGAAAAAAACTCGACGCAAATCCATTGCCAATTGTATATTAAGTGAAAGGAGGGATGAAAGTGGAACATTCTTTATACGACGTCGATAAGGAAGCGAGATTTCAAAAGGTATACGATGCTTATATGCAGGATGTGTACCGGCTTTGCTTTTCGTATATGAAAAATAAGATGGATACGGAGGATGCCGTGCAGGAAACTTTTTGCCGCTTTTATCAGGCAATGGAGCGCGTGAAAGAAAAAGAACATGTAAAAGGGTGGCTTCTTGTCACAGCAGGAAATGTCTGCAAAAATATTTTGAAGCATTGGTGGCGGAAAAATCGAAGCTGGCAGGAAAATGAGGAGACAAAAGGGTGTTACGATGAATATGAAATTGAAATGCTTCAACTTGTGTTAAATCTCCCGGTGAAGTACAAAACCGTTGTGTATCTTTATTATTACGAGGGCTATAATAGTGTGCAGATTGCAAAATTATTGAAAAAGCCGGAATCTACGATACGAACGTATTTGCAGAAAGCAAAGAAATTGTTGAAACAGGAATTGAATGAAGGAAATGCTGTCGGAGTTAATCAAGGCAGTGTATATCAGACCAGGGAGGAATAGAAATGGAGATTAAAGATATTTATCAGAAAATGGAGTGCTCAAAGGAGGATAAAGAAAAGATTTATCAAGCAATTTTACAGAAACGCCGGAGAAATTTTGCCGGCAGTCATTTTATGAAAGCAGCGGTCATTGCGTTGTGCCTGCTTGTTGGTGGAACGACGGCCTATGCAGCGGTTCATTTGCTCACGGCAAATGAGGCAGCAGAGCAGATGGGAAATGATAGGCTGGCAAAAGAATTTGCGGGATTATCGGAGCAGGTCGTAACGAAAAAGTCAGGTGACTATAAAATTAGTTATCTCGGAAAAGTGAGCGGAAAGAAATTGCTTGACGAGGAGATTAATTCCGGTGTGTCGAAGGAAAAATCGTATTATGTTGTGGCAGTAGAAAATACAAAGAAAAAGGATGAACGGATGATTGCATCGCCTTTTGTAAAGGGAAAGGCACCGTGGCAGTATAATCTTTTTATCATGGGCGGAAGTTCGGAAAGCCAGTTAATTGATGGTATCCGCTATTATATTTATGAGTGTGATAATCTCGATATTTTTGCAAATCATGGTGTTTATTTAGGTGTGAGTGACCGGGCACCGGGCGCTGAAAACTTCTGTTACAATAAAAAGACAGGAGAGATTTCGGTAAATCCGAAGTACAAAGGTGTCAGTGTTTTATTTGAAGTGTCATTGGATAAGACAAAGGCAAATGAAGATAAAGCGCAGGAAGCGTTCAAAATGGCGCAGGGCGAAACGCAGAGTGAGGACACGCGTGATACGCAGGTTACACAAATGCATAAAATCATGAAAAAATGGAATGAACTGCCGGAGCAAAAACGGATTCAATTTGCCAAAGAAAACGGAGTGAAGACAAAAGAAGAAACCGTTTATAATGAAAATTATGCAGAAAAGATAGGCAAAGAATTTATACCGGGCAATTCCTATACGGAGAAGTATCTGGATATAAAGGTTGCTGTTCTTGTAAAGAAGAAAACCGCAAAGATTACACATTATCAGGTTTCACTGGATGAAATAAAGCATTGTCTAAAGTAATAATTCTTTTTTCCTCAATGTTCTTTTCCGTGTTTGCAAAATAATCCGGATATGTTACAATAAAAACCACAAGTAAGATGAAGGAAATAAGGAGGATAAACCATGTTTTGTGGAAATTGTGGGAAACCATTAAATGAGGGGGCTTTATTTTGTCCGGAATGTGGCACGCCTGTAAAGAAAATTGAAACTGAGAATGTGAATGTGGAGGAAACGACAGCATCACAGGCGCAGCCAAATAACATTCCGATACGGAATTACGACCCGCGGTTTGATTATACACCGCTTGGCGCATGGAGTTATTTCTTATATACATTACTGTTCAGCATTCCGATTATTGGATTTATTTTTGCAATTGTATTTGCCGTGGGTGGTACAAACCGCATTAATTTGAGAAACTACGCAAGGTCCTATTTTTGCTGGCTTTTAATTACGGTAGTTCTTGTGATAATCCTTTTAATTGTCGGATTTGCGATAGCAGGAACCGTGTATAATATTTTTGACCATTCGGGATATTATCACTATTACATGTAAGAAAATACAACCAGAATCTAAGAAAATAAAATTGACCCGGGGGTATCTTAAGATGCCGCCGGGCGTTACATGTTGGAAACGGAAAGGATGAGGAAAATGTTTTTAATTGTTGGACTTGGAAATCCGGGAACGGAATATGCAGCGACGAGACATAATATTGGTTTTGATATGGTGACTTATCTGAGTGATAAATATGGAATTGCACTTCGCAGTAAAGAAGGAAAAGCGATTGTTGGAAAAGGTGTGATTGAGGGGCAGAAGGTTATGCTTGTGCAGCCGCAGACGTATATGAATCTGAGTGGAGAGAGTGTGCGTGCACTCATGGATTATTACAAGTTGACGACGGATGAAATCGTGATTATTTACGATGATATCAGTATGCCGGTCGGACAGGTGAGGATTCGCCCAAAAGGAAGTGCGGGCGGGCACAATGGAATCAAAAGTATTATTGCACATCTGGGAACGCAGGAATTTCCGAGAATTAAAATTGGCGTGGGGGCAAAACCGGAAAATGGAGATTTGGTAAAACATGTGTTGGGACGTTTTAGCAAAGAAGATGATGCAAAAATCCGCGATGTGTTTGCATTGGCAGAAGAGGGACTTCTGGCCATTTTGCAGGAAGATGTAAAGACGGCAATGAATGCGGTAAATGGAAAGAAAGTAGGAGAGTAAACGGTGGAGACATTATTAGCACCCCTCCGTGAAATGGAGGAATATACCCAATTAAGGCTTGCGGTTGATAAGGGGGAGACTCCGGTTACCGTAGTGGGCGGTATGGAAGCACAGAAGTGTCATATGATATACGGCATGGAAGATTTGGCTGACGTCCGCCTAATTGTCACGTACAACGAAATCCGTGCCAGAGAGCTTTTAGAGGATTATCGTTTGTATGATAAAAATGTGATGTATTATCCGGCGAAGGATTTGATTTTCTACAGTGCAGACGTCCACGGAAGTGCCATTGTGGCAGAGCGGTTAAAGGCAATTCAGGCGCTTGCCGGAGACAAACCGGTGACTATTATCACGACGATTGATGCGGGTATGGATGCCTGTGTACCTTATGAAAAATATGAAAGCCAGCGGATTCGGATTGAACCGGGTGATTTGCTTGATTTAGAAGAGATGCAGCATAAACTTTCCGCAATGGGATATGCAAATGTTTCCCAGGTGGAAGGTGAAGGCGAATTTTCGGTAAGGGGCGGGATTATAGATATTTATCCTTTGACTGAGGAGTGCCCGTGCCGAATTGATTTGTGGGATGATGAAGTTGATACGATTCGCCGGATTGATGTGGAGAGCCAGCGTTCCGTGGAAGACCTTTCGGAAATCGAAATTTACCCGGCGGCAGAAGTGTTTATGACCGAAGATACCGCGGTGAGAGGCCTTAGGGAAATACGGCTTGATATGGAAAAGACCGTAAAAGAGTTAAAAGAGCAGGGGAAAAATGAAGAAGCAGCAAGACTTCGCCAGAACATTGAGAGTTTTGAGGAAACATTTCATGCTTATCACGGCATGGTAAATCTTGAAAGTTATATTTTGTATTTTGAAAAGCACGTCGTTTCCTTTTTTGATTATTTTGTTCATCGAAAAACGCTTGTTTTTCTTGATGAGCCGGCGCGTTTAATAGAGCGTGCGGAGACGGTGGAATATGAGTTTCGAGAGAGCATGAGTACGAGGTTGGAAAAGGGATATATTCTGCCCCGACAGATGGACATTTTGTATTCTTTGCCGGAAGTGATGAAACGGCTGCAGGACAATCCGCTTGTTTTGCTGACGACTCTTGATACGCCGATTTCCGATTTGACCGTGAAGCACAAATTTTTCATTTCTGTGCAGGCGGCACCTTCCTATAACAATAATTTTTCGATGCTGGCAAAGGATTTACAGCGGTTTAAGAAAAACGGATACCGTGTGCTTTTGCTGTCCGGGTCGGAGACAAGAGGGCGCAGACTGTGTGAGGACTTGCAGGATTTTGATTTGACGGCATCTTATGAAGGAAATTTTGAGCGTGAAATCATGCCGGGAGAAATCATGGTGGCAAGAGGAAATCTGCGAAGAGGATTTGAGTATCCCACGCTTCGTTTTGTCGTTGTCACAGAAGGTGATATTTTCGGCGCAAAGAAAAAGAAAAAACGAAAAGTAAAGCAGTATAATGGTGCTGCGATTCACAGTTTTAACGACTTAAAAATCGGTGACTATGTTGTTCATGAAAATCATGGTCTTGGCATTTATCAGGGGATTGAAAAAATTGAAAAAGATCATGTGACAAAAGATTATCTGAAGGTGGCGTATGCGGCAGGAAGTAATTTGTATGTGCCTGCGACATCACTTGAAGTGCTGCAAAAATATGCGGGAAGTGATGCCAAAGTTCCAAAGCTGAACCGATTGAATTCGCCGGAATGGAAAAAGACGAAAACGAGGGTGAAAGGTGCGGTTAAGGAGATTGCCGGGGAACTTGTCGAATTGTATGCCAAGAGGCAGGCAAAAAAAGGTCATTGTTTTGAAAAAGATACGGTCTGGCAGAAAGAATTTGAAGAACTTTTCCCGTATGAGGAAACGGAAGACCAGTTAAAGGCAATTGAGGCGACAAAGGCAGATATGGAAAGCAGCCGCATTATGGACCGTTTGATTTGCGGCGATGTTGGCTATGGCAAGACAGAGATTGCGATTCGTGCCGCGTTTAAGGCGGTGATGGATGGCTGCCAGGTTGCCTTTTTAGTGCCGACAACGATTCTCGCGGCACAGCATTACAATACTTTTTCACAGCGCATGAGAGATTACGGAATTAACGTGGAATTATTATGCCGTCTGCGAACACCGTCGGAGCAGAAAAAAACGATTGAGGGTTTGAAAAAGGGCAGTGTTGATATTGTCATTGGAACTCACAGGCTTCTAAGCAAAAGTGTTTCTTATAAGAATCTGGGACTTTTGATGATTGACGAGGAACAGCGGTTTGGTGTGACGCACAAAGAAAAATTAAAGCAGATGAAAAATGATATTGATGTGCTGACGCTGACGGCGACACCAATTCCGAGAACCCTTCATATGAGTTTGGTTGGAATCCGCGATATGAGTGTTTTGGAGGAGCCGCCGGTAGACCGTATGCCGATTCAGACATTTGTTATGGAAAAAAGTGAGCCGATTGTAAGAGAAGCCATTTTACGAGAAATCGGAAGAGGCGGTCAGGTGTACTATGTATACAATCGTGTTGGCAATATGGATATTGTGGCAAATGAAATTGCGAAACTTGTGCCGGAAGCGGTGGTTGCCTTTGCCCATGGACAGATGAATGAACGTGAACTGGAGCGGACGATGTTTCGGTTTGTTGAGGGTGAGATTGATGTTTTGGTAGCGACTACGATTGTGGAAACCGGGCTTGATATTCCGAATGTAAATACGATTATTATTGAGGATGCAGACAGGCTTGGACTGTCCCAGCTTTACCAGTTACGCGGACGTGTGGGAAGAAGTAACCGCACGGCTTATGCATTTCTCCTTTATAAACGGGACAAATTGCTAAAAGAAGTGGCAGAAAAACGTCTGGCGGCGATTAAGGAGTTTACGGAACTTGGTTCGGGATTCCGCATTTCCATGAGGGATTTGGAAATACGAGGGGCAGGTAATCTTTTGGGTGCAAGCCAGCATGGACACATGGAAGCAGTCGGGTATGATTTGTACTGTAAAATGCTCAATGAAGCGGTGAAAAAGTGCAAAGGAGAAGAAGTGCCGGAGGAAGAATATGAAACGAGTGTCGAAATAAAGGTTGACGCATTTATTCCGGTCAGTTATATTAAAAATGAATTCCAAAAACTGGACATTTATAAAAGAATTGCGGAACTTGAGACGGAAGACGAAAAAACAGACATGATTGATGAGTTGGTTGACCGTTTTGGTGAGCCGCCAAAGAGTGTAATGAATCTTTTGAATATTGCCATTTTGAAAGCGAAGGCGCATGAAGCGTTTATTATGGAGGTGGCAAGTAAAAAAGAGCAGCTTCAGTTTGCGATGTATCCACAGGCGAAAATTGATGTGGAAGGAATTCCTAAACTCATCGCATCGATGGGGAGAAAACTTCGTTTTGTGCCGGGGGCAAAACCATATTTTGTTTATCAATATACGGGTAATGTGCTTTCGGAGGCGGAGAAAATAGTAGATGAAATTCGTGCACTTAGCATATCAAATAAAGAATGAGGAGGAACGATATGAAACGATTTATTTTGGCAATACTAGTATGTGTCAGCATGTGTATTGGTGTTGTTGGCTGCGGAAGCGAGGCGGTGGAGGAAACAAGCTCTTCCGAGCGTGCGGCATCGGTATCAAATAGTAACTTAAAAGAGGATTCTTCCGTTATTGCAGTAGGAAAGACGACAGTTTCTTATAAGGAATACAAGACCTACTATTATTTTATGAAGAATCAGTATGAGAGTATTTTGGGAACCGATATCTGGAAGTACAATAAAGCGGTAAAAGATAAGTCTGTCGGACAGGAAGCGATTGAATCGGTGCTTCGCCAGATTATTCAGGTAAAGGTAATTGGCAAAGAGGCGGCTATCGAGAAGGTGCAGCTTGAAACGGATGAAAAGGAAGAGGCAGACTACCGGGCAAAGACGGTGTTTGATTCGATTTCGGCGAAGGACAAGCAGACGCAGGGAATTGAATTAAAGGTACTTTCTAAAATTTTCGAGGAAAACAAACTGGCGCAGAAAATGTACAATGTACAGATGGGAAAACTCAAAATTGATTATGCGGCCAATACACTTTCGGCAGCTAAGGTGGAATTGATTTATCAGGCAGCGAACGCGAAAAATAAGGAAACCGTGAAAAATACGATGTCGCAGATTTTGAGTGAAGTGACAAGCTCACAGAATAGTTTTTACACGGTGGCAAAAAACAAAACACAGGCAGATGCGATTGAGTATGTAATTGGAAATCAGGACAGCCGTACTAATCTTGCAAAAGCTGTTGTCAGCCTGAAAAAGAATCAGACATCCGCACTTATTGAGGAAAAAGATGGTTTTTATATTGCACATTGTATTCAGACCAATTCTGCGGCATTGCAGCAGCAGTACCGGAACCAGCTTGTGTCTGAAAAACAGACGGAAAGTTTTCAAAAGACATACAAGATATGGTCGGATAAATTTGATGTGAAAGTAAGTAAAGCGTTATTAGCAGCAAATTAAGTGCTGCCACAGATAGAAGGAGCATAGGTTATGAAAAGAAGCAGTGGTGTTTTGCTCCCGGTTGCCAGCCTCCCCTCCAAGTATGGGATTGGCTGTTTTGACCGGTGTGCTTATGATTTTGTAGACCAGTTGGTGAAGGCGGGTCAAAGTTACTGGCAGATTTTGCCGATGGGACCGACCGGCTATGGAGATTCGCCATATCAGGCATTTTCCACTTTCGCCGGAAATCCGTATTTTATTTCACCGGATGACCTTGTGAAAAAAGGATACTTAACCGAGAATGACTGCATTCGCGCCGCCGAAGGAACGAGTGGTAAAGAAGTACACTATGATGTGTTGTTTCAGAAGCGGCTTGGTCTGTTACGGAAGGCATATGCAAACAGTAGTATTGAAGCGGATGTTTCTTATCAGGCGTTTGTGCAGGAAAATTCCGAGTGGCTTGCTGATTATGCCTTGTTTATGGCAATTAAAGATAATAAGTCCGGAAAAAGTTATTTGGAGTGGGAGGATGCTATTAGGCTTCGTTCGCCGGAGGCAATGGTGTCTTATCGAAACCGTTTGCTGGAAGATGTTAATTTTTATCAATTTGTTCAGTATGAATTTTATACTCAATGGGCGGCGTTGAAAAAATATGCTAATGACAAAGGGATTTCAATTATTGGGGATATTCCGATTTATGTTGCCTTAGACAGTGCGGATACCTGGGCACATCCGGAATTGTTTCAATTTGATGAAAATGGACTGCCGACGGCAGTTGCGGGATGTCCGCCCGATGCTTTTTCTGCAACCGGGCAGCTCTGGGGAAATCCATTGTACCGCTGGGATGTTCACAAGAATCAGGGGTATTCGTGGTGGATTTCAAGAATTAAAACGTGTTACGAGTTGTATGATATGCTCCGCATTGACCATTTCCGCGGCTTTGATGAATATTATGCGATTCCGTATGGAGATGCAACCGCGGAATTTGGTGAGTGGGAAAAAGGTCCGGGCATTGAGTTGTTTGAGACTTTGGAGAATCAAATGGGAAAACTTCCGATTCTTGCTGAGGATTTGGGATTTTTAACTGATTCGGTCCGCAAACTTTTGGCGGATTCCGGTTTCCCTGGGATGAAAGTGTTACAGTTTGCATTTGATTCCAGAGAGGACAGCGATTATCTGCCGTATCATTATGACAGAAATTCGGTCGTTTATACCGGAACGCATGATAATGCGACAACGTATAGTTTTTTTGATGAGTTGAAAAAAGAGGATAAGGATGTGGCACTTCGCTATATGAACCGTAGCCGGTTTACTTCGAAGAAAAAATTGACATGGGATTTGATTGCGCTGGCGATGGGAAGTGTTTCGGATCTTTGCATTATTCCTGCACAGGATTATCTGTGTCTGCCAAATTCGGCAAGAATAAATACACCATCGACACTTGGCGGCAACTGGAAATGGCGGATGGCCGGTGGCGTGTTTGATGATAAACTTTGTGAAAAAATCAGAAAAATGACGAAATTATATGGCAGACTCAAAGGACAATCGGCGAGTGCTGATATTCATTAGGCAGTGTCTGATTGTATTTATGACAAAAGACTTGCCGGTATAAATCGGAAGCGAGTAAGTCCTTTGCGAAGAGTTTTTTTGCAGTATCGTCCATTTTTGGCACATCAAAGGCAAGTTTTGTGAGAATCTGACAAGAAGCATTTTCTTTTTGTGAAAGCAGGGAAGATGCTTCTTTTTTCATGCCTAAAACACGCAGATACGGCATAACCGGTTCTTCTTTTTCGATGTCAAACAGGCACTGAAAGAAGCTGCGCTTGATTCGTCCGGTTGTGAGGGACGGATTTTTAATTGTCTTTACGAATTCATTTATCTCCCGGTATTTTGGCAATTCATTCCGGATGCGGTCAGACAAATCCGGCGTAATATCTTTTATCCGGCACAAATCTTTTGCGGTTAAAAGGGAGTAGCCAATCAGGGATGAAAAATCGCTTAGCGAAAGGTTTTCCTTTTCCCCGGCTTTGCGAATTTTTTCGCGCAGAAAAGTAGCAGAAGGAAAATCGGAGAGTGCCGGTGTGTCATTGTCATGGTATCCCTGCCCCTCGCGTCGTATGGTAAAAGGTTTAATTTTAGAATGAAGCTTTTGCAGGGCGACGCAGTATTCTAAGCCAAGAATGTTGTTTGGCGAGTCCCAGGTTTCTGTTGGCAGCCCGGATTCAGCAGCCAAGGCAAGTGAGCGGGCTTTGGGATAGAGAATACCCTGTTTCACAAAGTGTTTCACGCGCGTGCGGTAGGAATCGGGTTCATCGCAAAGAAAGGTGGCGGCCTGCAAAAGAGGGGTGAGGTCGCCGGTTTCCGTGCCAAAACATAAATGTGTGACAAATGGAAGAGCATTCAATGCGAGAACGCCGCCCATGGCAAAATCACCGGCGCTTGATAGACCGAACCGGACCGGCAGTTCAAAAATGAGGTCGGCACCGCCTAAAAGTGCTTCTTTTGTGCGGGTATATTTATCAAAAATGGCAGGTTCGCCACGCTGGACAAAATCACCGTTCATTACGACAACGGCGAATTCTGCACCACATTGTTCCTTTGCTTTTTGAATCTGATAGGCATGTCCTTCGTGAAAGGGATTGTATTCTGCTATAATTCCTACTACATTCATATGATCGCCTCGCTTATTCTAAGATTTCTTTTACTTTTTTGGCAAGTGCTTTGGCAAGTGCCAGATGTCCTTCTTTTGTTAAGTGAAGACTGTCTTCTTTTGATGGCAGGGTGACTTTTGCGGCATCTAAAAATGGAGTGTCCAGTTGTCTTGCAACTTCTTCAAGTGCACCGCCAAGTTCATGCGAAATTGCAATGGAAGATGGCGGAAAACTTGCTGCAAAGTCGGAATCTGCCATGTTATCGCCCAGATAAATCGGGCTTACTAACAGAACCGGTGCCTCGCTTACCATTAGGATTGTCTGGCATACTTTGGCGAGACTTCCTGCAATTTTTTCGACGGAAGGTGAGAAATAAACTTTCATGTCGTTGCTTCCTAACATAAGAATGGTTAAATCCAATGGCTTATGCGAGTCTAAGCAGGGAACCAGACAGTCCATTCCGTTTTTGTATGGCTCAAAAGGGTCATCAAAGGAAGAGGTTCTGCTGTTTAGTCCTTCCTCGATAATCCGGTAGTCGCTGCCGAGTAATTTGGCGAGAATACCGGTATAGCGTGTATCGTCATCATAGCGTCCGCCACCGGGAATGTATCCGTGTGTGTTCGAATCGCCATAGCATAAAATGTGTTTCATAACGGTCTCCTTTTTGTGTGGTTGAGTTTATTTTACAATGAAAGGGGGGATGGTTTCAAGCGGAGATTTTATATCTTTTTGGTATTCCTGCGCCGCTCCCGCTGATAAACGCGCAGGGGTATCGGCATGCAAGCATGCCAGATACCCGCGTGTTTATACGCAGGATACCAAAAAGATATAAAATCTCTACTGTATGAGGGAAGATGGGGTGGTTTAGCCGGGGGATTTTGGATGGGGTGTCTAAAACAACGCTTTTGTCTTGATATGAGGTAAAGGGTTGCATATTTTTCTTGTTTTGCGACGTTTTTAGGCGAATCACGACACAAAAACAACTCTTTTTTGCTGATTTGAGAGATTGCGTTGCATTGGGAATGGAAGTTTTTTGTGTGCATGCAACGTTTTTGGACTTTGGAGACAATTTGCGTTGCATGAAGCAAGTTGCCGGGCTCGCTGGTGCGCCAAGGAATCTTCTAATCTGTCGCGTTATACTACACAAGCCATGCAACCTCGCAGGCAGAGCCTGCTCGGTCACGGGCTGTCGCCTCACAAGCTGCGCCATGCAACCTCGCAGGCAGAGCCTGCTCGGTCACGGGCTGTCGCCCTATAAAAAGACAATCTCCCACTGCTTCTTACGTGAGCGAGCTCCCGACGAAGCAGCGTGAGTTTGTTTTTTTGCATGGCTTGTAGCTTTCGTGAAAATTTAGCATTGCTGTCTTGACAGTGCCAGATGGATGGAGTAAGATAGAACAAGGACAAAAGTCAGTGAAATGACAGAAGAAAGAAGGAATTCTAGATGGAAAAGGAAGATATCGATTGGTCCAATATTGGCTTTGGTTATTATCAGACCGATGAGCGTTATGTGTCAAATTTTAAGAATGGCGCTTGGGATGATGGCGTGATGACAAAGGACGCCAATGTCGTTATGAATGAATGTGCTGGTGTATTGCAGTATGCACAGACTTGTTTTGAAGGTTTGAAAGCATATACTACGGAGCATGGCAAGATTGTTACGTTCCGCCCGGATTTGAATGCTTCCCGTATGGCAAATACGGCAAAGCGTTTGGAAATGCCACCATTTCCGGAAGATAGATTTGTAGAAGCAGTTGAGAAAGTAGTAGCAGCCAATGCGGCTTATGTACCGCCTTATGGTTCTGGTGCTACCTTATATATTCGTCCGTACATGTTTGCGAGCAGTTCGGTAATTGGTGTAAAACCGGCAGAGGAATATCAGTTCCGTATGTTCTGTACACCGGTAGGTCCTTACTTTAAGGGCGGTGCAAAACCGATTACGATTCGTGTTAGTGATTTTGACCGTGCAGCACCTCATGGTACCGGTCATGTAAAAGCCGGTTTGAACTATGCGATGAGTCTTCATGCAATCGTAGATGCTCATAATCAGGGCTATGATGAGAATATGTATTTGGACGCTGCTACCCGTACAAAGGTAGAAGAGACCGGTGGTGCAAACTTCATCTTTGTTACCAAAGATAACAAGGTGGTAACACCGAAGTCGGATAGTATTCTTCCATCCATCACCAGACGTTCTTTGATGTATGTAGCAAAAGAGTATTTGGGATTAGAGGCAGAGGAGAGAGAAGTTAAATTCGATGAAGTAAAAGACTTCGCTGAGTGTGGTCTTTGCGGAACAGCTGCTGTTATTTCGCCGGTTGGTAAAATCGTTGACCATGGTAAAGAAATCTGTTTCCCAAGTGGTATGGATGAGATGGGACCGATTACAAAGAAACTTTATGATACATTGACAGGAATCCAGATGGGCCGTATCGAAGCTCCAAAAGGCTGGATTCATGAAATCTTGTAATTTTAAATTGCTTACAAGTGCTTGCTTTTCAATAAATCCCTTTTTATGTGAGAAAGTTTATCCGGATATCTGGGTAAACTTTTTCGTTATTTGCGGATTGATGAGAACGGTTTTGAAAACTTACAAATTACACTTTTTTAGGAAGGAAGGTGCTGATGCGCTACTATATTTCGGATTTACATTTTTACCATGAAAGCCTGCTTACGAAAATGGATTGCCGCGGGTTTGAAAACTGTGATAAAATGCATGAATATATGATTGAGCGTTGGAACAAAAAAGTCCGGGAAAATGACGAGGTCGTTATTCTTGGGGATGTTTCTATGGAACGTGGGAAAAAGACGAATGATATTTTGCAGCAGTTAAATGGCAGGCTGTTTCTTGTGCAAGGAAATCACGACAATTATCTCGAGGACCGCCGGTTTGATGCAACCCGTTTTGAGTGGATTAAGCCGTATGCGGAGCTGAACGATAATAAAAGAAAGATTATTTTATCGCACTATCCAATCTTTTGCTACAATGGGCAGTACCGCCGTAATAAGGAGGGAAATCCGAAAACGGTGATGATGTACGGACATGTACATGATACACACGATGAAGTTTTGGTAAATGAGTTCATCCGTATGACACGAAACACGAAGCACCAGAATCCGGGGCAGAATGAACCTATGCCGATTCCATGCCGGATGATTAATACATTCTGCATGTTTTCTGATTATACGCCGTTGTCTCTGGAAGAATGGCTTGTTTTAGATGAAAAGAGAAGGCAGGCAATATGGGAAAAGGATGGACTAAATTATTGTAAAAATGCAATAGAATGATTGGATAATCCATTTTCTAGGTGTGGGGCATATGATACAATGACGATGAAAAAGGTTTAGCAGGCACTTTTTTGAATGTGGGAATAGGCTGACGGTGTTCGTTTGTTATTTACAAATAAATGCTGCCAGCCTGTTTCATTATTTATGATTGTTTAAGGGAGGTTACTATGGAAAAATATGAAGTTTATGAAAATGAACCGGTCATGTTTCACAACCGCGCATTTTCCTGTATCGGAACAGGACGCATGGATTTGGCGCTTCACAAAGAATATTTAGACCAGTTAGCGCTGGTCCAGAAAAAGATTGGATTTGACTATATCCGTGGTCATGGACTTTTCTGTAAGGACATGGCAATTTATCAGGAATTTATTACGCCGGATGGTTCCGTGAAAGAAGAATACAATTTTACTTATTTGGATATGGTGATGGATGCTTATCAGGATTTGAAAATTCGTCCATTTATTGAACTTGGTTTTATGCCGGAACAAATGGCAAGCGGCGAAGAGACGGTATTTTACTGGAAGGGTAATATTACGCCTCCGGCGGATTATGATAAGTGGGCGCGCCTTGTGCAGAACACGCTTCGTCATCTTATGCAGCGTTATGGGGAAAATGAGGTTTTGCTGTGGCCGATTGAAGTCTGGAATGAGCCGAATCTGCCGGGGTTTTGGAAAGATGCTGACAGACAGGAATATTTTCATTTATATGAAGTTACGGCAAAGGCAGTGAAAGAAGTGGATGAAAGACTTCTGGTTGGCGGACCGGCGATTTGCGGTGTTGATGATGTATCGTGGCTGCAGGATTTTCTTGATTATGTAAAGAAGAAAAAACTGCCGCTTGACTTTGTGACGCGGCATCATTATACAAGTTATGTGCCGGATCGGGTAGGACATTATGGCTATATTGATTTACATGATCCGGACGATGCATTTTCTGGATTGGAAAAATCGCGTGAAATTGTGGACAGTTATGAGGAGTTTGCCGGCAAAGATATTCATATCACAGAATATAACACGTCGTATATTCCGAATGCACCGGTACACGATACCTGTTATAACGCTGCGTATGTGGCGCATATGCTGTCGAGACTTGGGGACTGCCACACGTCGTATTCGTATTGGACATTTGGCGATGTGTTTGAGGAACTGGGGGTTCCGTTTACTCCGTTTCATGGTGGATTTGGACTGGTAGCAAATGGCTGTATTCCAAAGCCGACGTTTTGGACATTTGCTTTTTATAAAAAATTAACCGGCACCTGCATTCACCGCTCTGAGGATTCGCTTATTACAAAGCAGAAAGATGACAGTTATTATGGTGTTATCTGGAATCCGGACAATGATGGAAAAGGCGAGAAGAAGGAAGTCACTTATACCATTCATCTGCCGGAGAATTATGAACGACAAGAATACTGCAATCTTGTAAAAATTGTAGATGAAGAGCATGGCAATCCGCTGAAAGTCTGGCACGACCTTGGGGAGCCGGCAAATCCATCGAAAGATGAGGTGAGTTTGCTGCGTGAAGTGGCGAAGCCATGGATTACAACCCAGACGGTAAAAGCGGAAAAAGACTGCTTGGAAATTTCATTCTGTTTGGAGAAAAATGCGGTTGCAGCATTTGAATTGAAACCGGTCGAGAGGCAGCAGGACACCGGGTATGATTATGAGCGCGTGATTTCGCAGAAGGTTAAGAAAGATACTCCTTGACAAAGAAATGGAAATTCGGTTACACTTGAAATAAATAAACGATAAGGAGGAGAAAAAAATGGATGAACAGATGAATAATAATGGCTACCAGAGTCAGCCGAATCCGATGCCAAATCCGAATAAAGATGGTATCGCTATTGCAGTTTTTGTGCTTGGTATTGTTTCGATTTGTTTATGCTGCGTCGCTTGGGGAGTAATCAGTCTTGCGTGCGCCATTGTATCATTGGTATTGTATTCACGTAATAAGACGATGTTTTCGCCTCAGAAAAAGGGCATGGCAACAGCAGGATTTATTACATCGATTATTGGTTGTGTACTTGGTGCAATTGTGCTTGCAGTTTACGTGGTTGCATTTTGTACAGCAGCATCAGTATCGTACTTTGCATATAAGACATTTTTGTAGAATTGATAATATGTAGTAATTGAAATTACATAAACTTAACCCACAATTCATAACCAAACCGCAGTACACCAAAACCGAGGAAAATCCATACAAGTACATAAAGGATATTCGCGCTTAGGTGCATACCGCGAAAATGAGAAAAATGATGAAGAAAACATCCCTTTTTGAAAAGAGAGGGGTGTTTCTTTTTTATGCCATTTATGAGTAATGCCAGTGTATGAGAAAGGACAAAGGCGGTATAGATAAGGGCACAGTAAAAGATTGCCGGTTGAAGTTTTAAACTGGTGAGTAAGTCAAAACGAAACAGAGCGGAAACCGCACGTGTACTGCCACAGCCGGGACAGGAAAAACCGGTCAAAGCATGGAACATACAAGGTGGAAAAATCTTAGTAGGAATAAAAATCCCTGCCTGGTACAAAAGGGAAAGACCGAGCATAATAGGAAGAAGTGCCAGACTAATGCGATAGTATATTTGGGTTGATGATAATTTTCTTTTTGCCATGTCTGCTTCCTCCTTTTGTATTGTGTGGGGCTTTTGCTACCCTGATAACACATTATTTTAGCACGTGAAAAAGAGAGTTGCAACAAAAGGCTGAAACAGCATCGACATATATTGCACTGTCCTAAATATAATAAGAATCATTCCTCCCTTTTGGGCACATCTCTTGGCGGCTCAAAATCAGAAATGTCGTCGTAGTCCGATTCAGTCTCGGCTATGTTGTCCTCAAAGAAATCGTCATAGTCGTCACAGGAATAATCCGTATTTTTTGATTTCATTTTATCTTTTTTCATAAGAATCCCTCCATGAGAAATACTATTTCCTATGGAGGGTATTATTATACTCATAATCTAAAATTTTGCTTTTTATAAGGTCAAATCTTCAACATTAATACCCATGGAAGATAATTTTGCCGTGGTTGTTTTGATTTGATAATCAAGCTCTTCGTTTGGGGTGTCATTGTTTGCTTTTTTAATGCGTTGTAAATCTGTGTACTTGTCAATGAGTATGGTAATTAATTCCTTATCTGTCATTTCATCCATCCTTTCACCGCCTTTCCTAATAAAAATAGTATAGCGGATTTGGTTTATATTTACAAGTCATAAGTATAACAGAATAACATAGATAAAATAAGTGTCGTCTGTCCGATAAAACCACATCGAAACGAATAAAAAAACAATTTATGGGCATAACACAGAATAGAAAATCAGTGGCAGATGCTTATGGATTTATTATGTAAAAAATGGAGGGTGTTATGTCAGAGAAGTGTGAATGTGTCAATGTCAGAAAAGTAGTAATTGTCGGCTGCGGTTTTGTTGGCTCGGCGTCAGCGTTTGCGCTTATGCAAAGCGGACTTTTTTCGGAAATGGTATTGATTGATGTGGATAAAGATCGTGCGGAAGGCGAGGCAATGGATATCAGCCATGGTGCCTCTTTTGCCGGTCCAATGAAAATATATGCGGGCGGATATGAAGATGTAGGCGATGCGTCAATTATTGTAATTACGGCGGGTGCCAATCAGAAGCCAAATGAAACAAGGCTTGATTTGGTTCAAAAAAACGCAAAAATAATGACAGATGTTGTGACACAGATAAAAGAACAGGAGTACAAGGGAATTTTACTCATTGTCTCAAATCCGGTTGACATTATGACGCAGGTTGCGATGGAAGTGAGCGGATTCCCGGAACACCGTGTGTTTGGTTCAGGAACCGTGTTAGATTCTGCGAGACTTCGGTATCATCTGGGGCAGCATTTACGAGTTGACAGCCGAAGCGTGCATGCCTTTGTAATCGGTGAGCATGGTGATAGTGAAATTGCGGCGTGGAGCAGTGCCAATGTGTCGGGCGTTCCGTTAAATTCCTTTTGTGAAATGCGGGGGCACTTTAATCACGAAGGAAATACCGAGAGCATTGAGGAACAGGTAAAAAACAGCGCCTATGAGATTATTGCCAAAAAAGATGCCACATATTATGGAATTGCGATGGTGGTAAAGCGGATTTGTCAGGCAATTGTGCGGGATGAAAAATCGATTTTCCCAATTTCACTCCGTATGCATGGCGAGTATGCTCTGGAGGATGTTGTACTGAGTATGCCGGCAATTGTGGGAGCAAGAGGAATTGAGACAACGATTCCGATTTCGCTGGATGAAAAAGAGGTATCAAGACTTCATGAATCTGCGGAAATGCTGCGAGAGACAAGGAAAGAAATTCGGTAATGAATTCCCTTTGTTTGCAGGTACAGGAGATTTTGCTCCTTGAGTGCCCTGCCCGTGCAAGTATAAAAAAACAATAAAGTTATTGAGTTAAGCCTCTAACAATGATATATTAATTGTTAGGGGCTTTACATGGATACACATAAATTTTACATGACTTTACAAAACGTAGAGAGAGGATAATGAAATGTCTATATGGAATGTGATTAATTTGGCGGGTGGCCTTGCGATGTTCATCTTTGGTATGAACTTAATGAGTGATGGCTTGAAATTGGTGGCAGGCTCTTATTTAAAGAAAATTTTGGAAAAACTGACGCAGAATCGCATTATTGCTATGGTTGTAGGTGCTGGTTTGACTGCATTGATTCAGAGTTCCAATGCCATGTGTGTCATGGTGGTTGGTTTTGTAAATGCCGGTATGATGCAGTTGGAGCGTTCCGTTGGAATCCTGATGGGAGCAAAGATTGGAACAACGATTACCGGACAGTTGATTGCCTTTAATATTTCCGAAATTGCACCGGTGATTGCGTTCGTTGGTGTGGCAATTACTATGTTTTCGAAAAAACCTAAGGTAAAAAATGTAGGACAGATTATTGCCAGCCTTGGTGTATTGTTCATTGGACTTGGTACGATGAGTGCAGCAATGAAGCCGTTAGCAGGCGAGATTTGGTTCCAGAGTTTATTGCAGAAGTTTTCCAATCCGATTTTGTGCGTTGTGATTGGTGTTATTTTCACCGTTATTATTCAGAGTGCATCAGCATCCGTCGGTGTTTTGCAGATGTTGGCACTCAGTGGTGTTATGGCATTCCCGGGTGCCTTTCCACAGGCATTTTACATTATGCTCGGTATGAATATTGGTGCGAGTGTTGCACCGGCACTTGCTTCCCTTGGTGGACGCAAAGATGCCAAACGTGTGGCTTTTATCGTTATTTTGTTTGAGAGTATCGGCATGGTGCTGTTCATGATACTTACGCAGATTTTCCCGGTTATCTTCGATTGGATTTTAAATACAGCTCCGGGAAATCCGACCAGACAGATTGCCAATGCCAATACGATTTTCAACCTTGTGACAGTAGCGATTCTTTTGCCATGTGCGAAATATCTGGTTAAAATTTCTGAATTTGTCATTCGCGGTGAGGATGACAAAGAGGAAGCAGCACTTCATTATATTGATGAATCCGGTTATCAGTCCGGTACGGTTTTGATTGGACAGATTGACCAGGAAGTCGGCAGAATGCATTCTTTGGTTCGTGAAAATATGGAGGCTTCGACAAAAGTCTATTTTGGAAATATGACGATTTCCAAAGAGCAGTTCGAGAGAAATGAGGAAGCAGTGGACTTTTTGAATAAAGAAATCGTGGCGGCACTGATTCGTACAAACCAGCTTGGAGTTTCTGAGAAAGAAGCGACCCATGCCGGTAATCTGTATCATATTGTGACGGATTTGGAGCGTATCGGCGACCATGCGGAAAATGTTCTGGGATATGCACTGCAGATGAAAGAGGACAAGCGTAAGTTCTCTGATAAGGCATTGAAGAATTTGAAGGAATTGTCACAGGCAGTTTATAAGATTTACGATTTGGCATGTGAGCATTTTTCAAATCCGAGTGAAGAATTGTACCGCGTTATTTATGATTTGGAAGCGGATATTGATAAGATGGTTGACAAGATGCGTGCGTCCAACAGTAAGCGCTTGAGCAAAATGAAATGTGAAGCGGTTCAGGGCTTATACTTTAATGAAATTTTAGTAGACTTGGAGCGTGTGGCCGACCATTCATTGAATATTGCGCAGGCAGCGAAAAAATATGAAATTTATGATGAGGATGAAGATTTGTAAGCATGTCTAAAAATGTAGTGTTTTGCTAGGATAATACATTGCGTTATTACCTCCTTGTTTCGTATAATATCCATAACGATGGATGTTATGAAACAAGGAGGTTTTTGTGATGAAGCAGACAACAAAAAGAGTTGTGGCGTTTTTTGCGGCGATGGGGCTGATGGTTTCCGGACTTTCACTGAATGAGCCTGCGTCAGCCGATGCAAAGGCAAAAGCAAAAGTAAAATCAGTAACAATTAAAAATGTAAAAAAGAAGCTGACATTGAAAAAAGGAGATTCTTTCAAACTGAAAGTATCCGTTAAAGTTAAGCCCAATAAGGCGAAGTATAAAAAGGTGACATACAAATCGTCAAAGAAAAAGGTAGTAAAAGTCTCGTCAAAGGGAAAACTTACTGCCTGCCAGGCGGGTACGGCCAAAATTACCGTGCGGTCAAAGACGAATAAAAAGAAAAAGGCTGTTCTCACGATTGTGGTAAAGAAAGCTCAGCCAGAGAAGAAAACACAGAATGTAACGGTGGCACCGACAGCAAATTCGACGGCGGGCGCGACAACAAAACCGACAAATGGCACAGAAGAAACGCCATCGCCGACCGACAAGGCGACAGCGGCTCCGACGGCAAAACCGACGGAAACTCCCGTACCGGATGGCACCAGCACATTGATGCGAAAGCCATTTGCGGCTCAGGCTGAAGTGGGACAGAAGCTTTCAGAGGTTGCGATTTCTAGTGGAGAGATTGCGGACAGCAATGGAGAAAAAATCTCTGGCTCCTACGAGTGGGAACAGCCGGATGCCGTATTAAAGCAAATGGGGAAAAGCCATGCGACAGCAAAGTTTGTTCCAAAAGACAGTTCTTTTGAGGAGATTAAAGGAATTTCACTTCCGGTTTATACGGTAAAGAAGGCGGTAGTTGTTAAGACAAAGCCAAAATATACGGGAGCCGTGACCGGGAAAAAATTGAGTGCGGTTACACTTTCCGGTGGAAAAGTAACCGATGCAGACGGTGTGACGGTGGCAGGAAAATTCTCATTTGCCAATCCGGAACTTATGCTTACAAGTCCGGGCAAAAAACACTATATGGTAGTATTTACACCAAGTGATAAGGAAACATATAGAGAAGCATCTATTTATCTAAATATTTCCGTGACAGGGACAGCGGTTGCGAGCACAACAGCGGATAAAAAATTAGATTTGTCCGGTGGTATCTGGAAAAATGAAAATGCGTACAATGGTCAGTGGTCCGGCAGTATTTATAATTTGACATCCTATTTGTCGGGAATTGATATGACAAAGTATTCTACCGTTACGGTTACGGCAGAGGTATATGATAAAAATGGTGTCGAGATTTCGGATACTTCCGGAAATTTGGTTGGATTTAAGCTGGCCAATAAAGATGGTGACTGGGCCGGATTTTCGGATGCTTATGTAAATCGTACAGCGGAACTTTCACTTGCAGGATACGCAGGCGGTGATTTGTATCTTGTGGTACAGAATGCGCAGGCATCAGTTGGTTATATTGAGATTTTGTCTGTAACTCTGGGAAATGGTGAAATTACAAACATTGTGGACGGAAGTTCTTTGAAACGAGCTTATGGTGATATGTTTGGCAAAGTGGGAAATGCGATTGGCAGTTATGAAATGAATAATTCCGGAAATATGAGTTTTGTTGCATCCCAGCACAATTCCATTACTATGGGAAATGAGATGAAACCGGATTACTTGCTTGGCAGTACAAAGGCTACGTTGTCGAACACAAATCCGGATGGATATGTAGACACCGCTAAATTTACCTACAAGTATAAGGATACAACCTATCCGATTATTAATATGGATTCCATTGATAACTGTTTAAACACCGCTTATAAAAACGGACTTAAAATGCGCTACCATGTGTTTGTGTGGCATAAGCAGACACCGCAGTGGTTCTTTAAGGAAAATTTCAGTAAGTCGGGTGCATACGTTTCGAAAGATGTTATGGATGGACGCTTGGAGTATTTAGTGCGTAATGTTATGACTCATATTTACACATATCAAAACGCGGATGGTGTTTATGTGGGACGAGAGGTAATTGATAACTGGGATATTGCCAATGAGTATTTGCACAATAACGATGGCGGCACAAAGAGTTACTGGGATGAAGTTTATTATCCGGAATATACGTATAATAAAAATAAGCATAGCGGCATTCTCACCCCTGTGTATATCAAGGAAGCATTTGCAATTGGACATTCGATTCTTGAAGATTTTGGACTTACGGATGATGTGAGTCTGCTTTGCAATGAGTATAATACCTATCAGGTGAGTGACAAAATGGTCAAGATGATTCAGTATTTTAATACGAAAGATGAGGTAAATAAAACCGGCGAAATCATCTGTGACGGTGTTGGCATGCAGACACATTTGGACATGGGATATCCGGCAATTGAGGATATTGGTACCAATGCGATTGATGTCTTTAAAGCGGCAGGTATTGAAATTCAGTTGACTGAGATGGACTTGACGGACAAGGTGCAGAGTGAAACCTCACAGATTAATCAAATTGCTAAATGGTATAATCTTATGATGCTTTTGATGACGGAAAAGGACAGTGGTGCGAAAATTACCGGCATTGTCTGGTGGGGAATGAGTGATAAGTATTCCTGGCGAAGTGAGGGAGTTCCTCTTTTGTTTAGTGATTACTGGAAAGCAAAAGAGCATTATTTTCAGGTGATTGAGGCCATTTCTTCCTATAATCAGGGAGATTCTGAATGGCAGATTTATGTATAGGAACGCCTTGCTCTAAATAGACGAATAATCCCCCTCTTTGGTGCATAGATTATACAAACACCAAATCAGGGGGATTTTTTTGAAAGGATATCATATTCAAAAAACACCGATTGAAGAGCGTGCGGTGGCGATTGCTGAATATATTGTAAAGAATAAGGCAACCGTACGGCAGGCGGCAGGCCAGTTTGGCGTGAGCAAGAGTACGGTACATAAAGATGTAACGGAGCGGTTACTTAGGATTAATCCTTCCCTTGCTGCAAAAGCAAGGAAAATACTTGATGTAAATAAATCCGAACGGCATATCCGCGGGGGGATGGCGACAAAGGAAAAATACAGCCATCTTCATGCAGAAAGACAGATGTTTCCGGGAAATCGAATGAGTTAATGAAACGGCGTTGGTCCGGTCTATCCGGGGTGGCGCTGTTTTTACATATTCAAACGGAAAAAAAAGGAAAAAATGTGTACAAACTTTGAAAATTGAGACGATAACTTGTCATTTTTGTCGAATGTGCTATAATGATAAATATGTATCAAAAACTCGGTAAAGGAGGAAGTTTCATTGGGACAGTCAACCTTTAAAGGGGGAGCACATCCTTATGAGGGCAAGGAACTCAGCATGGATTCTCCAATTCGTGAAATGGATGCGAAGGAGGAACTTGTATTTCCTATGAGCCAGCATATTGGAGCCCCGGCAACACCTGTCGTAGCTGTTGGTGATACAGTGAAGATGGGACAGATTATTGGCGAAGCAAGTGGTTTTATTTCCGCCAACATTGTAAGTTCTGTATCCGGTGAGGTCAAAGCCGTAGAGCCAAGACTTTTGTCATCGGGAGCAAAAGCAACGTGCGTTGTAATTGCAAATGATGGGGAATATCAGCCGGTTGAAGGACTTGGCGCAGACAGGGATTATACCCAGTTGACAAAGGAGGAAATCCGTCAGATTATCAAAGATGCCGGCATTGTCGGTATGGGAGGAGCCGGATTCCCGACAAACGTCAAAGTTACGCCGAAAAATGAAGAAGAAATTGATTATGTCATTGTAAACGGAGCAGAGTGTGAGCCGTATCTGACTTCGGATTACCGCTTGATGTTAGAGCGTCCGGAGGATTTGATTCAGGGACTTCACGTTGTATTATCTTTGTTTGACAATGCAAAAGGTGTCATTGCCATCGAGGATAACAAACCGGAGGCAATTGCAAAACTTCAGTATCTCACGGATTCCGATCCGGATATTGAGGTAAAGGTATTAAAAACAAAATATCCACAGGGAGCAGAGCGTCAGGTGATTTATGTAACGACCGGACGTAAGATTAACTCCAAAATGCTGCCGGCTGATGCAGGCTGTATCGTGGATAATGTACAGACGGTACTTGCTATTTATGATGCCGTATGTAAGACAACACCGTCGATGAGCCGCGTGGTAACACTGACCGGTGATGCGATGGCAGAACCACAGAACTATAAAGTCAAATTTGGTATGAGCCATGCCGAGCTGTTAGAAGAAGCAGGCGGACTCAAAGAAAATGCGAAGAAACTGATTTCCGGCGGCCCGATGATGGGTATCTGCGCAACGAGCTTTGAAGCCCCCACCATCAAGGGCACCGCAGGCTACACCGCTAACGTGAACACCGCAGGCGCAACCAATGCACCGGGCATCTTCGACACCAAGCTCGATGCCGTTACCAACGACACCAACTTCACCTCGCTTGGTTGGCTGTGGAAGGATATCGAAGGCTTCGTTGCTGCTCCGTCTGGTTCGTGGACCTGCGTGACCAACGGCACCATCACCTACATCTATGGCTACAAGACCGACGCAGATGGCACCTACGTGCTCGACGCAGATGGCAACCCCATCCCGCTGTATCGTACGCTCACGCTC
>ENA-OPSJ01000415-OPSJ01000415.1-human-gut-metagenome-genome-assembly--contig:-NODE-415-length-38632-cov-3.250693_pt1 | contig 38632 bp, 28 predicted proteins | sample MGYA00241801_ERZ501893 | MGnify/ENA primary metagenome ERZ501893 (study PRJEB25962, sample SAMEA2042219) | human gut metagenome | biome: human gut; feature: human-associated habitat; material: faeces...
TGGAACAGATGTAAGAGCTGGAAGTTGCGGATATCTGCTTAATCAGCAGACACTATGTAGGAACATTTTCTAACAACTATGGGATTTATCAGGAGTCCACAAATGTATATACTGTATTCACACTGACAGACAGACCGCAGGGTGGCGAATACCATGTGGATTATGTGCTGGCGGACGGCACGATATACCAGAGCCAGACAGCTCTCATTATTGAGAAGGATTTCCCTTTCGTGGATGTAGATCTCTCCTCTTGGATGTATAGCGGAATTGATTATGTTTATCAGAGAAATATTATGACGGGTAAGTCCGGCACACGCTTTGATCCTAATGGAGCCATGACAAGAGCGGAATTCGTCACAACACTCTATAGTATGCAGGGCAAACCCGGAGTAAGCTATGAGGACAAGTTCACGGATGTTGTCGATGGGCAGTGGTATACAAAACCGGTTATGTGGGCATATCAGAATAAAGTTGTCAGCGGATATGCAAATGGTGCTTTCGGTACCAGCGATAAGATCACCAGAGAACAACTGGCTCTTATGATTTATAAGTATGCAAAGGACACCTGTGGGATGAAAGTGACCGTTGATAAGGATGCACTAGAACGCTTTGACGATAAGAATAAGGTCAGTGACTGGTCTCGGGAAGCTTTGCGGTGGGCGGTTACCAATGGAGTAATGAGTGGAAAAGGCAATTCTTTGGATCCTGTTGGCAATGCTACCAGGGCGGAATGTGCGGCAATGCTCAAGAAATTAATGGAACAGATGGCTAATTAACATCAGAAAAACCACAACGGACAATACCGCACTGGTGACAGGAAAGGAGCATACAGAAGACAACGACTGTCCGTAAGGATTTTAATAGATACCATGAGGAGGAAATACAATGTTTAAAAGAATGATGGCATTCGGTCTGACGCTGGCAATGTTGCTTGGCGATACCGCATTGCCTGTAAAAGCAGCAGAGGTTCAGGAGACTACTGTTGTAGAAACACAGGCAACAGAAGATGCAGAAACATCCTCTGTCTCCGACAATGAGGGACAGCAGGAAGCAACCTCGACACCGGAAGCAACACCGACACCGGAAGCAACCCTTGTACCGGATCAGAAATTGCAGGCAGTCACTGCAACGGAAAAAGAGATCACCTATGAGGCAAGCTGCGATGAGGTAAAAAATACTACAATTTCATATACACTGAAAATTTATGGATATGATAGTGAGCAGGAGTATTACAACTCAGGTAGATCCATAAGTGTCGTAATATCTGAAACAGCGGATTTTGAAAACAAGCGCTGGTGTAGTACCAGTTGTGCAGCAGAAATGGTGGATGGAAAATGGATAATATCTCTGAAAACAGATTTTTCCGGTAAGGAAAATACCACCTATTATATCCGTCCGGTATATTATGACGTGGAGACAAGCGATTATGTTGCGGTTGCAGAAGATATGCAGGTGACGACAAAAACAGCTAAGGTATATAACCTGAATGTGACCTGTCCCGAACCGACGAATACGATTGTGCAATATACGTTCACTTCCGACGATTTCAATGGATGGTCAGAGTTCGATAGTATGCAATATCGTCTTGTAGTATCTGAAACGGAAGATTTCAGTAATGAAAAATTGCTTGGTTTTAGAACTATTGATAATCAGGAAGGGGACGTACATCATTTTTCTGCGGTTGCGTTCTTTGCCGGTGAGGAGAACACAGAGTATTATTTAAAATTGCAGTATTATAGTAACGCAAACAATAGATATGCGGACGTTGAGGGATTAGAGGTTCAGAAAGTCACAACCGGAAAGAAGGTAGAAGGCTGTGGGCTTACTCCCAGCTATGTAGGCGCCGGAGCGCTGAGCTTTGAAGTGAAGGTGGACAGTAGCATTGGCAAGGAAGTTTTAAATAGTAGTATATTGGTTTTACAGTTTGCAGATAACCAGAATTTTACAAATTTGTTATCAGCAAGCGGAGTATTTATTGGAGAGACTGCAGAACCGGAAGAGGATGGAGCATATTACATAAACGCTAACATCGGAGGCGGTGTTATAGCCCCGGAGAAGACCTATTATGCAAGACTATGCTTATATGATTCTTCTTATAATATGTGCCAGACAGTGACAGATCCCGTGAAGGTTACCACGGAGAAAAATGAAGTATATACCGACAGTGATATTCCTGATGAGGAATTGCGCAATGCCATTAAAAATGTAGCAGGCACATTGGATCGTCAGCATTTGGAGGCAATTAATTATTTAAGTGCGGAACGTCAAAAGGGTACCGTGGGAATATCTGATTTAACCGGACTGGAATTACTGCCGTGCCTGCAGACACTGTATCTGCAGAATCAGATGATTACGGATATCTCTGTGCTGGCAAAGTGTACACAGCTAGGTAGCGTAGAGCTTTCCAACAACCGTATCCGCACCATTCCGGATCTCTCTTCCTTAAAGGAAATTTCCTGGTTAGTTCTGAACGGGAACTTTATTCCGAAGGATGAACTTAAGGTAACCAATCAGAATATCCCGGAAAAGCTGAGGACAGCAGATTGGACACAGAGTACCCGGGAATCACAGAGAGAATCCGAGGAGATCGGCTTCAAATTGGCAGATACCTATTATGTGAACAGTGAAGGTAAATATCCTTTACAGGTTGAGATTAATAATACATATTCCTGGCCGGAGTATACATTATCCGTATATCAGGGAGACAAGCTGATCAAGGAAAATGTAGAGGCAACAAGCAAAGTATCCTATTTTAATGTAGCAGACTGGGTGTTGGATGATCTCGCGGCTTCTGCAGGAAGTTACACCTTTACATTTGTGGTATCCGCAGACGGAGCAGAAGTAGGAAGAACTACGCAGAAAGTTACTTTCAGTGATGAAAATATATATGTACAGAATAACAATTATATGAGTCCGGAAGATACTTATGTATCATGGAATCTGTATGTTTATAACATGTCCGGTACAGTAGAAAAGCTTAGATTATTGAATTCCGCCGGAACAGTAGTGTCGGAAAAAACGGATCTGAACCAGAATGCAAATTCATGGGATCCCAGGTACAATAATGTATTCAAGAACAGCTTAATCAGAAATAATCCGATTTCCGTTTCTACATCATACAGCCTTGAGAAATATCTGAAGGTAGGTACCTATACAATCGAACTTGTTATGAAGGACGGCTCTATCTGTAAGAGTGGTACAGTGATTACAGTAACCACAGATCCAATCATAAAGTATGTTTCCACAGGAAGTAATTATGAGAACTCTATGGATAGCAATGACTTTTTTGTAAGTGTAAGTGGTGCAAATATTGACTGGAAGAAATTGTCCGTAGAGCTTTATGATGGTAAGGACAAAATTTCAGAAAGTCGTGACTACAAGATCACATCCAAAAACTATGCAGTCTTTAGAACTGTGAAAACCTCTGATGTAGAATGGCCCAGACAGATGACTGCCAAGGTATTCTATGATGGAAAACAGATAGAGATTACTAACAATAACGGTAACCTGTGGTCTGACACTTCTTCTTCTCTTTATTATGCAGAATATAATTTGGCAAATAAGACCGTAAGTGTATATGGCAGAAATGTAGAGAACGGTAAGACCTATACCGCACAATTGAGTGGATATAACCAAGCGGGTCAAAGAAAGATATACGCCCAGTGTGATTTCTCGTTTACAGATGGAGAGGCTGAGATAGAATTTTTCACAGAGGATGGTGAAAAGTATGAAATGGATTCTTCTATCAGGCAGTATTATGTCGGCTTGAAGGACAATGGTACAGTATCTATCAATAATCCGATTTATCAAAATACCTATACCTATCCCAGTAACGTAGATGGCTCTAGAATAGCTTATGTAAATGATGGCAGTGTACTTGATGTAGGATCCAGCCTGAATGCTTCTGTATTAACAGAAGATTCCATAGTAACTGCAAAATTGGTTGATAAAGATGGTACATCTCTTGCAGAGACCGGTGTCAGCATAAGGCAATTCCAGAATAACAACGGGGATGCTTATTGGTACTTAGGATATGTATTTAGCGATGTGACACTTATAAACGATAGCCAGTATTATATTGAAGTAACCGCTGATGGTAAAGATTTAGGCAGCATAACGGTCAATGTGCTGGATCCGGAAAAAATATACTATTCTTCATCCAACGTCGGCTATACAATAGACGAAACGAAGATGAGCCTTATTATGAACGGTTTCTGGAAAGATAATATGCAGGCGGATAAGTTCAGAATAGAGATTTCCTCTGCATCAGGAGCCAAGATTGCAAGCATGAACGGTACTGCACTGAATTTAAAAGATTCCAGAGTGTCTGTATCGTTTGATTATGCTTCCTGCTATGATACCCTGAAAGAATATGTGAATATGACTTATAATGTATTCTATGATAATCAGGAGATCCCCTATGCATATGGAGAAGGATATACAAGATCCCTCTATATGTATACATCGAATAATGTCGGATACCTGTTGGATGGAAAGGATTCCAAGATAAATGCTTATGTGGCTACCGGAGTATATTCTTACAGCGGAAAGGCAATGAATGTATACATCTATTTGCCGTACGGAACAACCGCATTAAAGACACTTCAATTTGCAGAGACAAGTAGTTCACAGTATCACTATTTTACCGATGAGCAGTTGGCCGGATTAAAGTATGGACTCAACGGTAAAATGTATGATGTAGTATTGACGGATGGAGACGGTAACTTTATCAGTCAGAGCCGTAGTTATCTGGAAGCACAGAAGGCGTTTAAGTTCGATGATGTAGATAAAAATTCCTGGATGTATACAGGCGTGAATTATGTATATCAGCAGGGAATTATGACCGGTAAGTCCGGTAACAAATTTGATCCGACCGGAGCTATGACAAGAGCAGAATTTGTTACAACGCTTTATAGTATGCAGGGCAAACCCGGAGTAAGCTATGAGGCGAAGTTCACGGATGTTGCCGATGGACAGTGGTATACCAACCCTGTTATGTGGGCATATCAGAATAAAGTTGTAAGCGGATATGCAAACGGTGCTTTCGGTACCAGCGATAAAATCACCAGAGAGCAGCTCGCGCTTATGCTTTACAAGTATGCAAAAGACACCTGTGGAGTAGCAACAACCTTTGATAAGGATGCACTAGAGCGTTTCAACGATAAGGACAAGATCAGCTCCTGGTCCAAAGAAGCTTTGCAGTGGGCAGTTACCAATGGAGTCATGAGCGGTAAGGGAGACAATCTCGATCCGCTGGGAAATGCTACCCGAGCAGAGTGTGCGGCAATGTTAAGAAGTTTCAATATTAATATTCTGGATTGATTTTAAGAAGGTTGAAGGTGAAACTATGTTGAAGAATAAAATTGTATTAGCATATCTTTTGATGTGTTGTACACTGGCAGTGCCTTTGACCGCTCAGGCTGCTTCCGATACTACGGTATCGGAAGCAGTAGAGCTGGAAGTGGCAACGGACGTATCCGGCGGGAATACAGTAGAGAATCCTGTGTTGCCGCAGACAGTCGGAGCACAAGACGCTCCTGCGGTACAGGCATCAGAAGAAACATTTACAGTGGGCGACTGGACATACAAGACAATTACGGGAGGCGCAGGCATTACTGGCTATAGCGGCAGTGATGCCACTATAACACTTCCCACTACGGTTACGTATAATAATAAGACCTATAAGGTCAGATCTGTTGATATGCTTGTATTTGCAGACAATGAGACACTGGAATACCTCACGATTCCTGCACAGATTACCAGTCTGGGTTATCGGGCATTTGACCGGTGTGTAAATCTGAAGCAGATCACTTTCCAGGGAGATATAACTGTGGGTAGTGATTGCGCGTTCCGGGGAGCCGGTGTCAACGGAGACGGAGTGGAAGTAATATTTGAAGACGGAGTAACCACGATTCCGGAAGAACTCTTTTATGGTGGGGATAAGAATTCTTATTTATACGCCAATATTGTAAAAGTGCAGATGTCGGATACAGTTACCTCTATCGGAAGATGTGCCTTTAACAACTGCTATTACTTAACGGATTTTCATCTGAGTGACAAATTGACTTTTATAGGGGAATATGCATTTCAGAATTGTGAAAGTCTGACAAACCTGGATTTCCCGGAAACACTGACGGAAATCAGTGGTGGCGCATACAGCGGCTGCACCGGATTAAAGGAAATAAAGATCAACAGCGACGTTAATGAATATTCTTGGGGCTCTTCGGGGCGCTTTAATGGAGCAGGTGCAAACAGCAGCGGTATCAAAGTCACTTTTTCCGAAGGTGTGACGAAAGTAGGGGAGAACCTGTTCTACGGTGGTGACAAAGAAGCTGGCAGATATGCACATATCACGGAAGTGGTTTTACCGGACACAGTAACATCTATTAGCGGCAGAGCATTTCAGAATTGCTATGACTTGAAAGAAATCACTCTGAGTAATAAATTGGCGGCGATATATTATGATGCATTTAATGGGTGCACTTCTCTGAATAACATAATTTTTCCGGAGACACTTGGAAGTATCGGCGATGGAGCTTTTGCCGGCTGTACCTCTCTGAACCGTATTGTACTTCCGGAAAACATGACAGATCTGGGTGATGGAGCATTTAACGGCTGTAGTAATCTGCAATATATTGAAATTCAGGGGAATGTAAATGCAATTTTCAGTAGCAATAAAGCCTGTTTTGGCGGGGCAGGATCCAAGCAGCAGAAGCTGGAGGTGGTATTTGGCCCCAAGGTTACAGTAATCCCCAGATATTTGTTCGCAACCGAAGCGACAAAGACGGATAATACGCATGCGTTTATTACAGATGTGACGGTTCCGGATAGTGTGACAGAGATTCAGGCGGGGGCTTTCTATAACTGTTACAGTCTCAAGAATATTAAGATTGGTAATAATGTGAAGAAGGTCGGAGATGCGGCTTTTTATGATTGCGTGGTACTGACAGAAGTAGAACTTGCCAACAGAACCGCAGAAATCGGAGATTCCGCATTTTCCAATTGTTCCGGGCTAAAGGATATTTATATTTCCAAATCGGCACAAACCTTGGGAAAGGATATTTTTGCCGGCTGCAATGATCTGATTATGCATGCACCCAGGAACAGCGTTGCAGCGCAGTATGCAAAAAACAACAATATTACGCTGGTAGAGACTACCGCAGTAGAAGACGCGTTCAGTGATGTGGAGGATGGAGCCTGGTATGTACCTTCGGTTCAGTATGTTTATGATAATAAGCTTATGACAGGAAAGGGCGACAGATTCGGAACTTATGATAATCTGACGCGAAGTGAATTTGTAACGACACTTTACAGCCGGGCAGGAAAGCCTGCAGTAACATATCGTCCGATCTTCAAGGATGTAGAAGAAGGGGCCTGGTATGCTGCACCTATTATGTGGGCATACGAGAACGGCATCGTAAGTGGTTATGCGGACGGAAACTTTGGAGTGTACGATATGATTTCCAGAGAGCAGCTTGCACTGATGATGTACAAGTATGCAGAACTGCAGCAATATGATACTTCTTATGAGAATGGAACATTGTCTGCCTTCTCTGACGGAAAGCAGGTCAGCACTTGGGCACAGAATGCCGTGCAGTGGGCTACAACCCATGGAATTATGTCCGGAAAGGGAAAGGGCAGTGATGGAAAGCCTATTTTGGATCCTCAAGGTAAAGCGACTCGTGCGGAATGTGCAACGATGATTTGGAAATTCTTCAGTATACAAGAATAAGAGTGTTGTCGTAGAAAAAAATATAGGGGGAGCGTTATTGCTCCCCCTATATTTTTTACAGTATTATTTTTCTAAATCGATTGTCTTGAGTAATTCTTTGATCTGTTCTACGCTTAACCATTCGGTATTATTACCTGAGCTATAGGAAAATCCTTCGGGGACTCTCTTGCCGGTAGGCACTGCACGTCTGGATTCGCTCCATACCATCTGGGGATATACAATAAAGTGTTTATCATATTCATAAGTATTCAGGGAATCTTCCACAGTTACCATAATTTCATGAAGTTTTTCACCTTCACGAATTCCTACTTCCGGCATTTCACATCCGGGCAGCATTGCCTGGGCCAGATCTGTGATTTTGAAAGAAGGAATTTTAGAGATAAAGGTCTCACCACCCTTGGATTCTTCCAAAGCCTTGATAACCAGTTCAACACCCTGCTGCAGGCTGATCCAAAATCGTGTCATGCGATAATCGGTAATGGGAAGCTCGGTTCCACCATTTTTAATTATATTATTAAAGAATGGAATGACTGACCCACGGCTACCGGCTACATTACCATAACGAACGATGGAGAAGCAGATGTCCTTGCTTCCGGCATAAGCGTTGGCAGCGATAAACAATTTATCGGATACCAGCTTGGTACCACCGTACAGATTGACGGGATTCACTGCTTTGTCGGTAGACAGAGCAACGACTTTTTTTACCCCGGTATCCAAAGCTGCATCAATAACATTCTGTGCACCATGGATATTGGTCTTGATTGCTTCTGCCGGGTTGTATTCGCAAGCAGGTACCTGCTTCAGAGCAGCAGCATGGATGACATAATCTACACCTTCAAATGCTCTGGTCAGGCGTTCCTTGTCTCTGACATCGCCGATGAAGAAGCGAAGCTTGCTGGCATACTGCTTGAATTCATTCTGCATGATGAACTGCTTGAATTCATCACGGGAATAGATAATGATCTTCTTTGGATTGTAATTGTCCAGTACGTATTTGGTAAAAGCCTTACCAAAGCTGCCGGTGCCACCTGTAATCAAAATGGATTTATCATCTAATAACATAATGTCCTCACTTTCGATACTAAAAATTCTTATACATCATAACATATTATGTGGAAAAACGCAATTATTACAAGCAAACGCCCATGGCAATTATTCGATGGATGTGATATTATAAGTGAAGAAATAATATAGTCCGAGATATAGAAGCATCAATTGTCAGATTGATAAAACAGAGAGAGTAAGCTATGAATATGATACTTTTGTCGGGCGGATCAGGACAGCGTCTATGGCCGTTGTCTAACGAGATTCGGTCCAAACAGTTTATTAAAATATTCCATACAGAGGACGGTGGCCTGGAGTCTATGGTACAGCGGGTGTATCGTCAGATACATGAGGTGGATCCGGATGCCAGAGTAACCATTGCCACTTCAAAAACACAGGTTTCATCCATATACAGTCAACTGGGACAAGAGGTGGGAATCTGTATAGAACCCTGCCGTAGAGATACTTTTCCGGCAATTGCACTGGCAGCGGCATATCTGAAAGATGTGCAGGGCGTAGCAGAGAATGAGCCCATTGTGATCTGCCCGGTGGATCCCTATGTGGAGAAGGATTATTTTGAGGCATTGCAGGACTTGTGCGACCGCGCCGGAGAATCAGATGCGAATCTTGTACTGATGGGAATTGAACCGACCTATCCCAGTGAAAAATACGGTTATATCATACCTGAGACAGCAAAGCAGCTGAGCCGCGTGACGATGTTCAGGGAGAAACCCACCAAAGAAGTGGCAGAAGAGTACATTGCCCAGGGAGCACTGTGGAATGGCGGAGTATTTGCTCTCAGACTGGGATATGTTCTGAAGCGCGCACACGAACTGATTGATTTTACGGATTACGAAGACCTGTTTCACAAATATGATACGTTACAGAAGATCAGCTTCGACTATGCAGTAGTAGAGAAGGAATCCGAGATAGAAGTAATGCGTTTCGCGGGAACCTGGAAGGATCTGGGGACCTGGAATACACTGACCGAGGCAATGGACAGCAATTGTGTCGGTGAAGGCGTTCTGAATGATACCTGTGAGAATGTACATGTGGTGAACGAACTGAATGTACCAATCCTGTGCATGGGATTAAAGGATATCGTCGTGGCAGCCAGCCCCGAGGGAATTCTGGTATCGGATAAGGAGCAGTCCAGCTATATCAAACCGTATGTGAATCAGTTCACGCAGCAGGTAATGTTCGCGGAAAAGTCCTGGGGAAGCTTCCGGGTACTGGATGTGCGTGATCATAGCATGACGATCAAGGTAACACTGAATCCGGGACACCGGATGAATTACCACAGCCATGATTTCCGGGACGAAGTATGGACGGTGATAGCCGGAGAAGGCCGTGCTGTGATCGATGATGTGGAGCGGACAGTGAAGGTAGGCGATGTGCTGACTATGAAGGCAGGATGCAAACACACGATTATTGCCGATACGGAACTGCAGGTGATCGAAGTGCAGATCGGCGATGAGATCAGCGTGCATGATAAACATAAATATTAAATCTGAGGAATAATAAGGGCGGAGAAGGAACAAAAAGAGAAAAATTGATATATTAAGACAGCTACGAGGGAGCAGATGGGAGATACACAGAAGATGACAGAACAGAAGAAAAGATATACAATCCTGGGTATATTTGTGGCAATGTTTCTTTTTGGTGCTTTTTTTCTGCACGAGACAGGTGTGTATTTTGATGAACGTTCGGAAGAAGAAATCCTTTATATGAATATTCTGCAATACGGCGAGACTTTACGAATCTCGAAGATCACGAATTGGTTTGAAGGGAAGGACGAATATCATCCAATCTGCGAATCAATAGAAAAGGATCACGGAAGTGCTTTGTATTATTTGTGCGGATTGTTGTTAATGAAGTTGGATCAGCATTCAGATGCAACCGAATTAAAGAGTGAGATATGGCATGCGTATACATATGCATTGTTTTTCCTCGGCGTAATCTATATGTACCGTTTGTTATGGGAATTATTTCGGAACAGGAAAACGGCACTTTTAGGAACCTTTATGTTGTTTCTGACCCCAAGGATATTTGCAGATGGATTATACAATAATAAGGATACAGTACTGATGTCCCTGATTATTGTTATGCTATTTTATGGGATTCGTTTTATTAAGTGCAGGGACTTTTTAAATGCATGTCTGTTGGGAATCTGTGCCGGATTTTGTAGCAATCTAAAAATTAGTGGAATATATGTATTTGCATTGATTGGTGGATTTTATTTGTTGAAGCTTACGATAGACAAAAAATGGAGCATGAGAACATTTTTGGTGGGACTTACAGCAGCGATAATCGGCTTTTTATGTTATTTGGTGCTGACTCCTGCAATTTGGGGACGAGGGTTCCAATTGCGAGAATTCCTGCTTTGGAATCTTACGAACAGCACTGAATTTTCCAGAATGGACGGAAGAGTATTGTTTGACGGAATTTGGTATGTACATTCCGAGAATCCGCTACCATGGTATTACTTGCCGAAACTGATTGCATTGACGATACCTGTCTACCTCAGTGTTTTGTTATGGTGTAGTATTGGTATTTGGATTTATAAGGGGAGAAAGCTTCAGTGGAATTCTGCGGATGGTTTCTATCCTCTCTTTGTGCTGATTCCCGGGATTCCTGTGTTAGTAGCTATGCTTTGCAGTCCGAACTTGTATAATGGCTGGCGGCATATGTATTTTATCTATGGCCCGATGGTTGTACTGGCAACTTATACAGTTGAATATCTGATACGCGGAAAACAAAGCCATGTAAGGCGAATTGTGACGGCTATATTGGTCGTATTGATTGGAAGCAATGGTGTTGGAATTGCATTGACAGGGCAAAGCTCCTGTGCGTATACAAATATTTTGGCAGGTGGTGATTCCTGTGGACGATATGAGATGGATTATTATGGGGTGACGACCAGGAAGATCCTTATAAGTCTCGTGGATCGGTATGGTGAGATATGGATTAAATCCGATGGATCCGGCGCAGTGATTGTCAATTACTATACGTTGCCAACAGAGTATCGGGGGAAGATTCATTTAGTATCTTCCGAAGAAGAGATATGCAACGCCCGAGAGCAAGGAAAAAGGGTAATTGGGTGTGTGAATCCAACTTATGATGTCCTGCCTGAGAGGGAGGAGGTAACTTGGCTGGAGGATTGGAAGGCATGGGGGAATACTTATATGAGGATTAGAAAATATTGAATATATTTTGTGGAGCAGACGGAGCAGATAAGATGGATTCTAAACTGCATAAATGTGTGTTCCGCCCACTGGCAGTGGGCATCAGCATGATACTGGCATTGCATGTAATATATACATATCTGACAAAATGTGACTATATCACACAGGACTATCTGTCATACAGTTCAGTGTATGCGCCGATGCTTTTACTTGGAGTATTCACAATATTTATTGCGGTTGTACGTGTGTTTTCAAAAGAAGCATCTATGGCGGAAAAATTCCTTGGCGTGATTGTAGTGTCCATATATTTGCTTTCGGTGATAGGAAGTAGCACGGAATTCCATTTGGGAATGAACAACTATTTTGTACTGATGCCGTATTTACTATGGGAGATTTATAGTTTTTGCAGACGAAAGGCAACTGTTATACCGATCTATCCGGCTAAAATAATTATCACTGCATTTGTTATATTTTGCTGTTCCCTGACGATAGGGTTCGGACAGAAATTCATTTATGAAGAAGCCGGAAGTACCACAGGGTGTGAATACTGTGTAAATGGAAACAGGACACTTCGTGGAATTTATATGACACAGAGGAAAGCTGAAATTGCACAGGGACTGTCCGATTACTTGGCAGATCATGGATTGCAGGGAAGAGAAGTGATTCTCTATGACATGAATCCTGGGCTGGCATTTTATCTGCAACTGCCACCTGCGTTCAACAGTTGGATATCCCTGGGAAGCTATTCATGTGAGAAACTGCAGGCTGACCTTGAGAGAACAAAAGAGAAGAAGGAACTTCCCCTTATGATCGTAAGCAATAATTTTGAAAGTGATGAAAGAGTGAAAACAGAAGTACTGCGACGGTTTATGAAGGAATGCGGATATGAAATGAAGTACTCGGTCGGACAGTTTGAGATGTTTGTGGCGGAGTGAGATCAGCGTACATGATAAGCATAAATATTGAACCGACGGAGGAAAGAGCAGAAGGAGCGGATTAACTCCTTCGACTTTTTTATAATTCAGCTTTATAATTCATTTGATCTATAAACATATTGAAGTCCCTTATTTTGGCCGATACATATATTACCTAGAAAATACAGAAAGAGAAAACAAAAATGAATGACAAAAGAATAGTAAAAACGATTCCTGCAATAGCCCTGTTATTATCCCTGGCACTGACCGCTTGCGGGACACAAGATTTTCAGCCACTGACAATGGTAGAACAAACTGTACCTGCGATTGGTACACAGGAAGCGGAAGCAGCTACAGAGACTGTGGCAGATACAGAAAGCCCTTTGGCACAGAGGGAGACTTTGGAATGGGAACAGCGTCTGGACTATAATTCCGAGAGGCAATCGCAGTTGGCGGAGATCACGATAGACCTGATACAGGATACAGAAGAAGTGCAGAATAGAGCGGGGGAATTACTGGATGCCATGGCAGAAGGAAATGTTGAGGCAGCGGCAGACAGTATTCTGACAGAAGATTGGTACACGGTAATGCTGTCTGATCTTTTAATTGGACAGAGAAATTATACAGGTATAGTAGATAACAGTGAGTGGAGAATGACGATCTTGTCAGATGAATTGGGACAACACTGTACAGCGGTAGAATATCCTCTTGCAGATGGCAGACAATTCTATGTGCAGGTGATGGATTCGGAAATCCGGTATTATGTATGTGCAGCAGAGCGGACAGGATCTTTTAGCAGTGAAATCCTGAATCTGATGGATGGCACCTATGTAGGATACGAGGGAACATTAGCTTCGAATAGTCGTCCGGAGGGAACATTTACGGTACGCAAGGGTAACGTTGATATAAGCAACGGAGCTTCTGAAGCCTTCCACAATCGTGGCTCCCAGGTGGATACTTATGAAGGAGATTTCACGGCAGAAGATGCCGACGATGCTTTCACACCGGAGCAGTTGGGAATTTCTAATATCTGGGAATAGGCATTAGAATGTGTTTTACGACAGGAGTTACTTATGACATATAAGAAAAAGAGTTTATTGAGTATAACATTATTTGTATGTGGCTTGTTGCTGTGGAAACCTGTTCAGGCAGTGGCAGCAGAGCAGACGGTAGCCAATCTGGTACTGATGGTGGATTTTGCAGAGGATCAGAATAATGATTTCGCTGCAGGATATAAAGCTGTTGAGGATATGTATAATACTGCGGGTACGAGTGGAGTACACTCTTACATCAAAGCAATCTCGGACGGAAAAGTGGAAGTCAAAAGCTTTTTCCTGCAGGATTATAATGGAGGCTTTCAGGCAATTACATTACCGGGATCCGCGGACGCTTATGCACAGAGTGATGATTCCGGATTTATATCTGCTGTAATAAATGAGATGAATACATTGCTGCAAAACGGGAAACTGGAAACGATTCCCGGGGATCAGTTGGATACCTGGAAGAATAGCAGACAAAATTTGGATGGATGTATTGATAATATAACGTTTTTGGTACAGACTGCAAACAATGGAACATTTTATCCCCATGCGGCAGGATATGGTGGAGATCTTACATTATATGGGAAAAAGGTTGCACAATATAATATTGTTCCCAGAAGTAGTCTTATTTTAACTGGAAGCATGTGTATGGGCTATGCGGTAGTGTCGCATGAATTTTTGCATAGTCTGGGAGCACCGGATCTGTACCGGAAGGGAGGCAATAATGCTGCGGGAGAACCGGTAGGAATCTGGGATGAAATGGCGGAACCGTTAGCGTCTGGAGCGAGTTATCCATTGGCATACACGAGGAAAGATCTGGGATGGTTGGATATTCAGACCGTGACAGAAAGTGGGGATTATATATTACAGCCGGCAAAAGCTTCCAGTGGGAACCGCGCGTATATTTTGAAGACATCAAGATCGGATTCTGAATTTTTTGTGATAGAATATCGTCCTGGTAGCCAAGAACGCTTTGAATATGACAGTCTTTATGCAAATGAAGGTTATTTTATTCAAGGCGGACTGATCGTATACCGTGTAAATACTTCTATACAGGACAATACAAATGTTCGGGGAGAAAATTATATCTATGTTTATCGTCCGGGTACAGCGGTAGATTGCGAAGCTGCCACGGAGGAGAGTCAGGTGAGGCCAGGTGCGAATGCTGTTCGCGATGCAGCAATAACACCGACCGGCAGTAGAACAAGCTTAGGCAGCACAGATTTAAATGCACCCTGTACGGATGATACTATTTTTTACTCCGGAGGATCAAACAGCGGAATTGTAATTGATAATGTAAGATTTAATGATGATGGCACGGCTACATTTCATGTAGAGTTTCCGGTATTGAAGGAAGAAGAATATTGGCAGATGCAGGGAACTTCTGTCAGTGGATTGAAAAATGCGTCATTGACCGGATCAGAAGACGGTTCAAAACTGTATCTAGCGGGAATAAAGGGAGACGGTCAAAGGAAGGCTTATTTGTATTCCTTTGACAGTACATCAGGAAACTGGAAGGAATTATGCAGTACGGATGCATCTCTTGGATTTACGGATGTATTGTATGTCGATGGTAATATTTATATTGCGTATTTTACGGCGGATGCTAAGGTAAGTGTGGCGCGTTATGAAAATGGAAGATTGACTCCATGCTATACCTCAGCAGAGTGGTCATCCAATATGGAATTGATATACCGGGACGGAAAGATATGGCTCTTTTATTATGGAGACAAGGGGATTCATCTGGTAGATATAAGCTCCGGCAGTTCCTATCAGACATTGACGGTACCGGATTATGTTGCAAGTGCCAATGCATTTTATTTACAGGGGAAATGGTATGTGGCTTACAGTAATTCCAAAGTTATAGGCGGTACAGGGGATGAAAAGGGCAGAGTAGCATGCTATGAAAACGACAGTTGGAAGGATATTTATGAAGTCAACAGTGCATCCCGGATCACGCAGATAGATACTTGTATTGTGGATAATAAAATATATATGACTGCAGTGGATGGAAGTAAAAACATAATATACCTGACCGGAGATGGAAGTAACTGGACAGAACAGATATTGGATGGCATAGAAGTTACCAATGGTCAGCAGTTGGTGGTAAAAGATCAAATCCCTTATATCTTCTTCGTGGAGGGAAGCGTATTACAGGCAAAATATTTCAAAAATGGCATTTGGACAGATTTTGGTACCATCAGTAGTGACACAGGAGATTTTGATGTATTTTGTGGAGAAAACAGTCTGTATGCAGCAACCTCTTCGTTGGGAGGAAATGTTTCCGTACGCAGGATGAAAACAGTTCAGGGAACAATGGATCCGACGCCGGGAGTAGGGAGCGGAAATGTGGTTTTGGCACTTCCGATAGGCTATGACAGTAGTGCAAAGATTTATATAGATGGAGTGGAGGCAACCAGTACAGCGTGGCAGAATGATGAATCCAAACGACTGGTGGCGATAAGCAGCATTGATCAGTTGAAGACGACAGCAAAGACCGCAGCAGTGTATCAATATAATGAATCCGGTATACCGGCAGGCATGTATGTCTGGAGACTTTCCTATAATGGAAGCTATTATACAGCAACAGCAATTCCGGAGTTCGAGGATTTGTTTTCCTACCATGGATTTTCCGTGCGGTATATAGGAAATACCGGTTTGCGGTGCACTTTTGGTATAGATACGACGAAAAAGACACAGTTGATCAGTAATTCCGGGGTGGCAGGATATCGAATCATGGAGATGGGAACGCTGATCATGCGCCCGGATCTTCATGAAGATAATCCAATGATTTACGGAAGTAAGAAGGTATCCGGTGGAAGAACATACTGGGTAGAGAATGGTAAGGTAAATAATAGAGTGATTCGCAGAGCAAAGGGAAGAGACCATTTTGCAAATGTCCTGACGGAACTTCCAGGGAGCCGTTATAACACAGCATATATTTTCAGACCTTATGCAGTAATGGACGATAATGGAGAGAACATAGTAATCTATGGACCGGAGATGTCCAGAAGTATGTATACCGTCTGTAAGCAGATTATGGACCGGGGAGATTTCAAACCCGGAACGTCAGGATATCAGTTCCTTAACAATATTGTAGATACTGTGGAAAAGCAGTAAGGCATAAACAAAAGGAGTTATAACAGATGAAACGTAAGAGAAACACAGTATGGATCGTTCTTACCTGTATGTTGGCGGCGCTTGTATTTGTATTGTCGGCAGCGTTATATCGTTCCTGGAGGATAATGGGGGCTCTGCAGACTCAGCTCACTGAAGTGCAGAATGGAGCGTTAACGGTGGAAGTGGATCAGGGACAACAGGAGACTGCTACAGCGGGAGATGTTCAGACGGTGCGTGTCATAAATGGAATATTACAGCAACAGGATACAGACGGTCAGTGGGTGGACGTGGCTCCGGTAGAGGAACTGACTCAGGCAGATCCGATATTGGCAGGGAGAAATAAAATGCAGGAACTGATCGTACAGAATAAAGAAGCAGTGCAAAATGGAACCATCAGTGCGGAGCAGATTTCACCGCTTCTTGCAAAGAGAACTCTATAGAGGAAATGGCATTGGCATTCGCATCTCAGGTACAGAGCGCGATAAAGAAAACAACAGTACAGACGGTAAAGCCGATTGCGAATAAGGCAGTCACAACTACACCTGCGGCAACGCCGGCACCAACACAGCAGCCGACGATTAATAACGCCAGTAGTAGCTCGGGCAGCAGTTCAGATAGTGGTTCCTCCGGTGGTAGCAGCTCTGGAGGCGGTTCAGACAGTGGTTCCGGAGACAGTGGAAGTTCGGGAGGCGGTTCAGACAGCAGCTCCGGAGACAGCGGAAGTTCAGGAGGCGGTTCGGACAGTGGTTCCGGAGATAGCGGAAGCTCTGGAGGCGGCTCAGACAGTGGTTCCACAGATGGCGGAGACGGCGAAGATGTAGGTTGGACAGACGAAGTGCTGTAAAGAGATTGACTGATATTCTTTGCATTCCGCAAGGTATAATCTTGCTAACTTTCAATGATTTTGTATTGATGCTATTCGTGTGAGAAAATGCAGGCCGACCTCGAGCGGACGAAAGAAAAGCAGGAACTTCCCCTTATGATCGTAAGCAATAATTTTGAAAGTGATGAAAGAGTGAAAGCAGAAGTACTGCGACAGTTCATGAAGGAATGCGGATATGAAATGAAGTACTCGGTCGGACAGTTTGAGATATACGTGGCGGAGTGAGATCAGCGTGCATAATAAGCATAAATATTGATTCAGCTGGAGTTAAAGCATCTTGTAGAGAAAAATAGTAGTAATGGATGTTATTTGAATAAATTGTTTTGGTATATAAGATAAGACGAGTAGAGAGCAGAGGAAGAAAACCTTTTGCTCTCTATTGTTATATTTCGATAAAAAGAACTCTTATTTGAAAAAATCGAAATACTATGAAATGAAATTTATAGTATGATGTAATTATAGACTCACACAAAAGGAAAAAGTGCATGATAAGTTGTAAGAAAGAGAGAACAGAGGATGAAAACATTTTGTAGTAAATGGAATAATTTTGATTTAAGAGAAATGGAAGGAACGAATAAATTATATGATATTGTAGAATATTATGGGAGCTTTTTGTGGTATAGAGAAAATATGGACGAGGGGGCATTTGAAGCATTCTACAATAATACACATGAAAACATGAAGAATATTTTTATTAATAGAGCAAATGCAGAAGCAAAAAAATATTTGTCTCTAAATATCCCTAAGATTAGCGGCAGAAAAATGAAGCGTTTTCTTATAACAGGACATAACAAAAGAGTTGTGTCATATGAATGGATAGTAAACTATGTGGAGTACATTTTAAATGAATGCGTTAACAATGAAATACTTGTTGGTAGAGTAATGAGAATTATGAATGATGACTGCAATTATTGTGTTGATGCTGACAACATAAAATGTAGAATAGTTGCATGCTCTAAAAGATTATTAGGTTTTCAGTATGAATTATTACACGAGGTGAGCAAAAGAGGAAATATGACAGCCCAAAAGGCTACAAAGACAATGGAAAAAATTGAAGAAAATAGATGCTGGCAAAGTATCATCTCTCAATGCAATGTTTGATAGAGATTGGAGGAAAAAATGGAATCATATAAGCCTAGGAAGAATTCGGAAATATCTTTATACCCTATCGAATTGATGCTTAAGAAAATGCAAGATGAAAATAAATGTAATCTAAAAAACACTGTATATAAAACATCTGCAGTATCTCTTAGTGGTGTTGGAATTGTTTTTTTATTTCAAAACATGTATTTGAAGAATATGGTAGAAGAAGTGGTTACTTATTTAAAATGGAATTGTACTTCTTGGAAAGTTGATGTTCTAACATTTCTATTTGGTTTTTTTCTTTTTGCTATTATTAATGTTATGTTTTGGGGAATTCTAAAAATAAAAAATAATTATGAAGATTCTAAAAGAAATAAGGAACTGCGGGAAGATATGGCAGAATATTTTCATAAAGTAATACTTAATAATATTATTATGGGATTAAGTTTTGCTAAGAAAGCATCAAATTTGTTAAAAGAGAAAGCGGCCCAAAACCAATGTTGCTTTTACGCTTCACAGTCTCTCTTTTACTTAAAAACAGCAATTCGTGAATTGGATGAAAAACGAATATTTGAGGCAGGAGGGAGAGAACGATATACTAATTTTGTGAATGAAGTTGGATGGATTACATTATTTGAATCGCTGAAAACATTGGACAGCGCATTCCTGGAGATAGATACTATAATTCAGACATTATCTAATGATCCGGCATATAATTTAGAAGAAGGCATTTTTGAATTAAATGAACTAAAAAGACAGAAGAGTTCAATCGAAAATGCGCGGACGATTACACTTTGGAAGACTCAGCTGATAGATACATTGAATAAGATGAACAAAAAGAAAATGGAAGATATTTAAGATATATTGTTTTTTCAAAATATACACATAGATACTGGATATACATACAGGGAGGTACGGAGGAAGTGGCACAATTAACGAATAATCAATTATTATTAAAAGAATGCATAAAGCAAGAGTATGAAGAATCAGCAGGTTATAGTGATATAAATAATTATTTTGAGCATTTTGCAGCCTCACAGGTATTAAAAAATTTTAATCTTAGTGATGAAGAAATAGATAATGGAAATTCTGGTGGGGGAAATGATGGTGGTTGTGATAATTTGTATGTTTTTGTGAACGGTGAATTGTTAACAGTCGACCAAATAGAAACTTTAAGCGTTTCACGGGGAGCGTACTTGGATTTTTATATTTTACAATCAAAAAATGTTACATCTTTTGGTGAAGATGCAATAATGAAATGGAAAACTGTTTCGGATAATCTATTGAATATGGCAAATACAGTAGAAGAATATACAGGTCGCTATAATGAAATTACAATAGAGATGTTTGGGATGTTTAGGGATGCTATGGCAAAATTGGTTAGAAGCCAAGTGAAAATCCGGTTTTTCTATTATTATATTACACTTGGATTGGAAATACATCCGAACGTTCAAATGCAGGCAGAAGAACTAAAAAACATTGTGAAAAGATATTATCCATCGTCGGAAGTAAATGTTAATTTTGTGACAGCAAATCAGTTGATGGATATGTATAACACAGATAGTGAGATTCGAGTAGATTTGGAACTTGCCGATCAGCCGATATCATTAAGTGAAAATGAATATATATGTTTAGTTAGACTTGGAACATATTTCAATTTTATAACGGACGAAAAACATAATCTGAGAAAAACTTTTTTTGAAGCAAATGTAAGGGATTATCAGGGACATAATGGTGTTAACTCATGCATTGCAGATACGCTCGAAGGATCTGGGAGGGAAGACTTTTGGTGGCTTAATAATGGAGTTACTATTCTTTCTACAAATATAAAAATGATTACTAATAAATCACTGCAGGTTATTAATCCGGAAATAGTAAATGGGTTACAAACATCTAGAGAAATATACAACTTTTTTTCGGATAGGATAGAAAACGTAGATGAAGACAAAAGATCAATTTTGGTTCGGGTGTTAAAACCGACGAGTGAAGAGTCTAGGGATAATATAATTTTTTCAACGAATAATCAGACAAGTATTCCTAAATCATCACTAAGAGTAACAGATACAATACATTTACAAATAGAAATGTATTTTAAAAATCGAGGACTCTATTATGATAGAAGAAAAAATTATTATAAAAATCAAAAAAAGAAATCTATAGATATAATTAGTGTATCATTCCTCGCACAATGTTTAATCTCTCTAATATTAAGGAAACCGGATTTCGCAAGGGCAAGACCTTCGACATTGTTGACGGATGAGGAAACATATAAGTTTTTATATGAAGATAATCAGGATTTGGAAGCCTATTATAAGGCTGCTAGAATTGGAAGAAATGTTCAAAACATTTTGAAAAGCAATGCAAACATGTTAAATACAGAAATAAATGATATACTCTTTTACGTTATTTATGCGGTTGTAGCACAGAGAATGGAGAAAAGGGAGCTTACGTTTGAGGATATTAAGGTTTTAGATATAGAATCAATAACCGATGAAGATATTATATCTGTCGCTGATAAAATATATGCGAGATATAAAGAGTTGGGAGGAGATAGCAGGATAGTAAAAAGTAAAACATTCATAGAGGAAGTCTACGCAGAGTTTGATTTGTAATATATTGTAGTGTGCGAGGTAAGACTAATATGTTAGAGGCAATTACATATCAACAAATGTTGCAAGCGATAAAGAATAGTAAAATACAGGAAGATATTATTGGCATATTAATGACACGACCGGATTTGAAAGTAGGAAAAAGTATTTTGGACAGTATCAATTACTATCATCATGCAACAGGAAATAATTTGAACTTTTATTTGCCAGGGTATGGAGCCTATTGGTATGGACAATATTCGGATGGAAAAGAAGTATGTCAGATAGACGGAGTTACATGGTCGTATAGTGACAAAATGTTCGTTGAGTTTATTAATGATTTACGGAAATATAGTACATGGATATATTCGGGAGAAAGTGAACTTTTACTTATAGAGTATAGAGAAGGTAGGTTGTATTATGATGAAATGATTCGATTTTATCTTGAAAATATGATGAGAGATAATGTGATTTTTTCTATCCCGGCATTTTTCCATCAGTTATTTCGAATATGCAAAAAGAATGATAATTTAGAGCAAGTTAGTAATACATTGGGGAGAGAACAATTAATTAAAGTGACTAAGACGACAATTTTGGATAACGTGCCGTCGATGCTGAAGAATGTGTGTGCACAGGAAAAATATTTTTGTGTTGGAAACTACGAAAAGGGATAAAATTTGTCGATGAATCTGGAACATAGCTGCCAATGTACTCACGATGGAGCATTACAAGAAATTAATTCAAGTAAGGAATTTTTTGAGTTGATAACTTCGGATTGGTTCAACGCTTTGGCTTTGAATTATGTGGGACAAAGGGTGAAGGAACATATAAAGAAAATGTATACGTAAAACAAATGAAAAGGATAACAGGAAATATAGATAAAGATTTTCCCTATATTAATTGCAGCGGGAGGAAATATTTATTAAGCATATATCCACAGTATCATTCGGTTATGTTTCCGGATTCAATCTTAGTAACAGAGAATAAAAACATAATAACGGACGTTTCTTATACAAATTCTATTCATAAAATATATGTATGCAGAATGGATGGGGTAGAATATTTGAAACAGGGTGATATCTTGGTCTTATACAGAATCGGCGAAAGAGAGAATGGAAAAAGTGCAGAATATTCTTCGGTAGCATCTTCTATTTGTGTTGTAGAAGATGTAAAAACGCAAAATGAATTTAAAGACTTTGAACAATTTTATAATTATGCCAGCAAATATAGTGTGTTTGATAAGGAAAATTTACATTATTGGTATAAAAGAGGATATTGTAAAGCAATTAAAATGACCTATAATTTTGCCTTCAAAAAAAGAATTGTCCGTCATGATTTAATAGAAAGTATTGGATTAGATCGCAACCAATACTGGGGTTTCCTTAAATTGTCGGATGAGCAGTTTTACAAGATTGCCCAAAGAGGCGGCGCAGATAAAATATTAATAAATAGGAACTAATGTTCGATAAAAGGTTGAAATATAAGGTGCTTTGAAGTATAATACAGTAGATAGAAGATTAAGAAGTGGAGTGAATGATATGTGCGCCATATTACTGTCAATTAATCCTCAGCATGTTGAAAACATAATGAATGGAACCAAGAAATATGAATTCCGGAAGAGGGCTTGCAAGCGACACGTTGATAAAATATTGATATATTCCACCAATCCTGTCATGAAAGTTGTAGGAGAAGCAGAGGTTGAGGATATTTTAATTGAAGATTCGGAAAGCCTTTGGAAGAAGACACAAAAAAACTCCGGAATTGATAAGGCTTTTTTTGATAAGTATTATATAGACCGGGAACAGGCTGTGGCATACAAACTGAGGAACGTAGTGAAATACGAAGAACCCAAAAAGTTGAAAGATTACGGAATTAGTAGTGCTCCTCAGTCTTTTCAGTACATAGAAGAAATGTAGTAGGTATGATACATTATCACTTATAAAAGGCAGAAGGCTAAAATTGTTACCTTCTGTTTTTTGTTTTGAAAAAACGAAATGGACTGATAGAAACTAGTAATTTAAATAATATCATCAAAACGAGAATGGATGAAATATGGAGAACAAATGATGAAAAGACAATATTTAAATGTATTTGCCAAACAGCAACAAAATATTAAAAAATATTTGAGCAGACTGGCACCGTTAGCTTTTTTCTATATATTACTATACCGTGTGGAGCCTGTCAGAAAATTCTGCAAGGCGGTTGTCTTATATCTGATTAAGGCAAAACTATTACCGGTATCAATGGAGACTGTAAAGAATTCATATTTTGTAGGAGAAAAACTTTGTCTGTTAGAGCTTGTGCTGACGATAGCATCGGTAATAATGATGTGGGCAATTCGGTGGCTGAATGACTATCTAACGAAGCAGGAAGCCAAGAATATGGGACAGAAAAGTCGCATGGAAGAGAGTTTGTTCCGATATCTGCGGGAAGGGACAGCCCCCAGGTGTTATCTGGTCACAGGAGAATGGGGGTCCGGGAAAACATATGAAATAGACCATTTTTTTGAGAAGTATTATAAATATTCCAATCGGAAAATATACAGAATTTCCTGCTTCGGTATCAGTTCCAGAAAAGAACTGATAGAAGAGATTAATAATACGATCGAACGAGAAGACGATTCTTTTTATACATTTAGTATTCAGGCATTGAAATATATTCCGGTGGTAGGAGATGCTTTGTATAAAGTGCTGAAAAAATCTTACAGATATACTTCGGTGCCTACAGGATCGGTGTTTATATTTGATGATTTTGAACGGATCACTGCGCGTATGTGCATGGAGGAAAACAATATCAGGGAGACACATTATTCCCCACGTATGTATCGCCAGATCAGTACTGTAGATAGTGAAAAACAGGCTTTTTCTGCAATTTCCGATGGATTTAAAGAAACAGAGAGAGCTTTTGCTCAAATCAGAAATTTTTCCGACAGACAATTAGATAAGCAGGATTATGACAAATATATTGCCGCAGTGGGGATGATTAATGAATTAGTAGAAGTGTGCGGCATGAAGGCAATCATTATATGTAATTCGGATATGCTGGGAGAGAAGTTTATTTATGAAGTATTGCGCAGCAAACTAAATTGTATAGAATTCAAGAAGATTGTAACAGTAGAAGTAACCAAAACAGTCATGGATACGGTACTGCAGTCCATACATCTGGAAAATGAAGAACAGCAAAAAAAGATTGCAGATTATCTTAAAAATTATGCAAGGAAGCCACTGGAAGGAGTTGTTGCTAATTCAGAATTTCGGAACATGAGATTGTATTGCGGTTTGCTGGAGGCATTTATCAATACAGCAGCATTATTTACGGAAGAGCAGCTTTCATTTTCTTTTTTGAATTCCCTATTGAACAGTATTATAATCGTGCATTTGTGTTATTATAGGAACTTGTTACAGAAATTTCAATATTATGAGAATGGTGCATACCTTCCGTTTTTGCTGACGACATTTAATGACATAGATTTATTACCTTATCTGATCCGATGCAATAATGAGACGCAGGAGGTAGCCTGGGTAGATGCGGCTGTGTCGGGATACTGGATTCTGAATATGCGGAGACCTGAAAAGGTGAAAGAAGTGTATGATACCTGGGTTGAGTATCCATATGGTGAGTTGGAAAGAGAGATAGCAAGCGACGATATCAAGTATTTTGAAAAGAGCGAATTCAAACTGGTGCATGCACTGGCTGTTGGAAAATGGCATAAGGATATGAATCGGACGAATGAAACACTCACAGAGCAAGCTTTACAGGAATATGAGTTGACGATGGAACAGGAAGTACTGGATGTATTACAGTTGGCGGAAGAAGTATTCGGAGACAAAGACTGGGGTGGCTATCGGAATATATTATTTAAAATTATAGGGAATAAATTCGGTAGGAAACATATTGCGGCTGAAACTTCATGGCAGAGGGCATTTAACTATTTTGTGGACAATGCAATGGCAAAAAATACTCCCTTTAGCATTTGAGTTCCTTTTTGATTTCTTGAATAAAATTTAAGTTTCTTGAATAAATTTAAAAATAGTAGTAAAATATAAAAAAGAAAAGGAGGAAGTAAAATGACAACGGAAGAATTAATGGAAAAATTAGAGTTGATTCAAAAAATGAAATGTGAAACCTCCACATTAGAGATAAAAAGTGCAGAACAGGGATGCCCACAGCGATTGTATGATACTTTGTCCAGCTTTTCAAATCAGGATGATGGTGGAATCATTATTTTTGGCGTGGACGAAAAACACGGGTACAAAGAAGTAGGAGTATATGATCCTCAGGACATTCAGAAGAAAATAAACGAACAGTGTCTGCAGATGGAACCGGTAGTAAGACCGTTGCTTACCGTTTTGGAAAAAAATAATAAATTTTTTGTCTCAGCAGAAATTCCGAGTGCGGATATTACGGATCGTCCGGTTTTTTACCAGGGAAAAGGTCGGATGAAAGGATCTTATACACGTGTTGGTGATAGCGATGAACCGATGACGGAGTATGAAGTGTATAGTTACGAGGCATATAGGAAAAAATATCAGGACGATATCAGAGCAATTGACAGAGTATCCTTTGCGTCACTGGACCAGAGATTGCTGGAAGAATATATTGAATTACTCAAAAAGGGAAAGCCACGGTTAGCTGCAATCCCTGATGAAGAAATATATGAATTAATGAGTATAAAAAGAGATGATCGGATTACGCTAAGTGCTGTGATGAATTTTTGCCCATACCCGCAGGCATATTTTCCACAATTATGTATTATTGCGACAGTAGTTCCGGGTACGGAAGTAGGAACGATCGGAGACCAGGGGGAACGATTTACAGATAACCAGCGGATTGAGGGGAATATATCCGATATGCTTGACGGAGCGATGCAATTCGTAAATAGAAATATGCGAACAAAAACTATCATAAATCCTCACACTGGGAAACGTGAGGACCGACCGGATTATCCAATTACTGCGGTCAGAGAAGCTGTACTTAATGCATTGGTGCATCGGGATTACAGTATTCATACAGAAGGAATGCCTATTCAGCTTATTATGTATGAGGATAGAATGGAGATTCGAAATCCGGGTGGTATTTATGGAAGAATCAAGATTGATCAGTTAGGAAAAGTGCAGCCGGATACCAGAAACCCCGTCATCGCATCTGAATTGGAAGTGTTAAAAATAACAGAGAATCGCTATTCCGGAATTCCCACGATTCGGAGAATGATGCAGGAATATGATTTACAGCAACCGGAATTTTTAGATGAAAGAGGAAGTTTTATTGTCAAACTGTATAAGAAAGTAATAGAACAAAAAGTGGATGAAACGGAGGAAGTAGACAATAGGGAATTGATTCTCTTCTGTAAAACACCCAGAACACGTAAAGAAATCAGTGATTACTTAGGATTGAATTCTATGACATATGCCATTCAGACGCGTGTAATGCCATTAGTTGAAAAAGGGATTATTAAGATGAGCATTCCGGAGAAACCCAAGAGTCCCAAGCAGCTATTTTACTGTGACTAAAAATCAAAAGGAACTTAAAAAACAAGTTGAATGATTTGAGTTGTTTGCAGGAACTCAAAAAGGAACTCAAGTGATTTGAGTTCCTTTTTAGTTGCTTAAAGTCTAAAACATATTAAAATATCGCAAGTCTGCATAATATTCGTGTAGAAAATTATAGAAAGAATTTTCATTCGCATGAGAAATCAAATTCATTTCACACATACGAGCTAACAGACGATTTATGAATTTGCTCAAGGGCTTTTTAAATACGGACTTGGTGAGATGGGAACAATCTTCTGGGTAAACAGTTCCGTTTACTTCGACATGGTCAGTCAGACGGAATATATACAGTAAAAGTGACTGCTCATCTGAATTGATAAAGGAGTAAGCACATTCGGATAAGTGTTCCCGTAGATCCATTAGTGCAACATAGTGCTCGGTGGAAAAATCAGTTGGGATAACATCATGATCAATAGAATCAATACGAACCTTGTTTTTAGTTGAATAATATCGAAGATATCTGTACATGGATTTGGGAGTTATTGTATTTTGGGGATAAACTGAATTGTAAATAAGTGTTAATTCGTTGATGTTTTCTTGACCGGTAAGACTGTATTGATCAAATATTGTTTGAAGGCGGAGACAGACCTGATTTTCATGTGATGTAAATCCGTTTTCGCTGCACATGTATATATACAAGGTATGTTTAAGAGGGAAGCATAATGCGGTTTGTAGAGAACTATTGCGAGATAGATCAAATTTATCCAGAAATTCACAAAAGGTAATAAGGCATTCACTAAGAACTTCTTCGTAATCTACATAAGGACTTTGACTGAAAAATTGAAATATCTGTCCACGTACGTAATTTTCATTATTCTTCCATAGAAGATATATGATTTCCGATCTTTGTTCTGCGGAACAGTCTGGAGACTGTAGGGAAGCAATTAATTTCTTTTCTTCTGAAGTGTTCATAAAGAGATCCTCCTTTTTGAGAAAAATAGAATTGGTTGTTACAATTAAAAGATATCAGACAATATCGATAAAATGCAAAGGGTGTTGATTAAATCGAAGCGAAAATAAAATTTGTAAGATTCTGTCGTTTCTTGCCATGTATTTTATATAGACATAAATACATGACAAAGGCGGTAGAACAAATGTACAATTCCAAAGAAAAATGTAAAGAAATCGCGCAGAAATTTAAGCAGTTATGTAATGCAAGAGGAACGACGCCTTACAAGGTTGCCGTTCAGGCAGGGTTATCTACATCTACAATTAGTTGCTTCCTGTCGGGGAAGACAATTCCCAAGGTGGATACAATGTTGATGCTTTGCAATTCATTGGGAATATCTATAACAGATATTTTCGATGAAAGAGAAGTTATAGATCAGCAGATACAGGAGGAGCGGAACATCTTAGAAAGCTATCGTAATCTGCCGGAGCAGAAAAAGGAGTGGCTGCGCATAGCTTTGAAGATGTTATTGCAATATACGGAAGGATAATATCGCAAAAGCATAGGACAGATAGATAATGAAAAGAATTTCTCAAGGCACGAGAAAAGTTGGAAGCTATTACAGCAAATATATTTAACAATGGGAAAAAATCATTCCGTTTGTAAATGTATTGGATTATTATCGTGGACAGTAAAAAAGAGAGAACTCTCAATTTATCCCAGTAGGAGTTTGACTTCTTCACACACTTGTTTATAGATCCATAGTATCATTCGGTTATGTTTCCGAATTCAATTTTAGTAACAGAGGATAATGATATACAAAACATGCATATTCAAGTTTTGAAAAATTTGCTAAATCAATGAAAAAGAAAATGACAAAATCAGAGCAGGTGGTTTGGTCATTTTTTATATTGACGGATACTACAATGCCTGCTATCCTTTAGACAGAAAACAATTCTAACTCAAAATATCTATAATTAACTAGCGAAAGCAGATATCTATGATTTCGGAGAAGGTCAGGTATAGTTCCCAATGACAATAGTAGAATAACAGAGAATGGTAATTGCAAGGAATGAAAAGCATAATTTTAATTTGGAATATTAATGATATTTGTTTTGGAAAGTAAATCAAAGTAGATGGACGGGTGGCAAAGAAAGGGGTAAAATAATAATATGCAGCATATTTTTTCAATGAAGAGCAAAGAGGAAAGCAGGTGCTGTACTTCCACCTCTAAATTTGTTATGCTATGGGTAATGAAATAAGCGAAAGGTCGTACTATGGCTAATAATTGCAAGATATTCACTCCAGAGGAGTATGTAGAAGAACTGCTTAATGCGGTAGAATACAGAGAACATTTATATGGGCAGAGTGTGCTGGAGAATTCCTGTGGGGACGGTAATATTCTCATGGGAGTTGTGCGCAGGTATATTTTATCCTGCAGAGCAGACGGCAGAACCGATGAAGAGATCCGGAGAGGACTGGAACGGGATATCTGCGGCATGGAACTGGAGGAAAAACATGCGGCGAAGTGCAGGGAGAATCTACAGGCAGTAGCGACACAACTAGGCATTGAAGAGATAAAATGGAATATCATTGAGGGAAACTATCTGCATTATTCGTTTAACAGACACTTTGACTATGTCCTGAGCAACCCGCCCTATGTGGTGTATCGGGACATTGAGCAGGGGGAGAGAGATTACCTGAAAGAGCATTTTACCTGTTGCACAGAAGGAAAATTTGATTATTACTATGCATTTATAGAAAAAAGTATGACCGAGCTTACACCGAACGGAAAAATGGCATATATTATTCCGTACAGCATTTATAAAAATGTTTTTGCAAGAAAATTACGGGAGCAGATCAAACCGTATGTGGCGAAGATATGTGATTATACCAGCCAACAAAAATTTCCGGGAATTACAACTTCTTCCACAATACTGGTGATACAAAACACTCCCAGTATAAGATTTTCGTATACAGATGAAGTAACAGGAGAACAGATTGAGATACTAAAAGAAAGATTATCCAGTAAATGGATATTTATACGCTATTTGGAGGCATTCGAAGAGATGTATAGGGCAAAAAGACAGCCCTTCAAATTTGGAACTTATTTTGATGTGAACAATACGATAGCAACGCTATATAATGAAGCCTTTTTGCTGGAAGGATATACTCTTAACGGAGAATATTATGAGTCAGAGACCGGTGACAAGGTAGAAGCAGCGTTGGTGCGCCCTGCCGTGAGCAAAAAAAAGAGAAATCAGGATAATCTGTATATCATTTTCCCGTATAAATGTGAAAATGGTGTGCTTACGCATTATGAGGATAAGGATTTTCGGAAGCAATTTCCTTATGCAACAGCCCACTTGTTACAATATGAGACTAAGCTTGGGGAAAGAGCGGTAGATAAATCAGCCAAATGGTTTGAGTATGGAAGGAGTCAGGCTATCACGAAGATCACGCAGGAGAAACTGGTGCTGCCTTCTATCATATCGTCTACGGTTAACGTGACGGAAGAAGATGCAGATACGATACCCTGTGCCGGTTTTTTCATCACTGCAAAGGGGGAGCATACCCTGGCTGAAGCTAAAAAAATATTGGAAAGTGCTGAATTTTATGATTATCTGAAACTAATAGGTATTTTTACAACGGGGAAGTCCCGGAGACTGACCGTCAAGGATATTGCAAATTATACGTTTGACAATTGGGAGTAATGGGGAAAACGATGAGGAAAAGAGCGCGAGAGATTGAATTTAATGTAGATGCCTATACAGCACGGCTGATTGGACGTGAAAATGTTTCCAAACTGGAAGGCGCAGTTTTGGAGATTGTCAAGAACGCATATGATGCAGATGCGCATGTGTTCTGTCTGTATAATTGTCGCGTACTCAACAAAATCTGTATTATAGATGACGGTTGCGGTATGACGGAAGACATTATAAGAAAGCATTGGATGACAATCGGCAATTCCTCGAAAAAAAATAGTTACGTTACTGCTGGGAAGAGAATACAGACAGGTGCCAAGGGAATCGGTAGATTTGCTCTTGATCGTATCTCAGATTGGTGTAACATGCTGACGATTTCTTCGTCCGGTGGACTGGAATGGATCGTAGACTGGGGAGATTTCACAGGAGAAAAAAAGATATCCGACGTAAAAGCGCGATTATACGACACGGATGCGGAACTTTTGGGATACGCAAAGGTAGATGAGTGGCTTAACACCCAAATGTCCGCACTTGTCAAAACACTGATTCGCAAGGAGACGGGGACGGTTTTTTGGTTGGAAGGTCTGCACGATGAGTGGGATGACAGGGTTATGCAGCGCCTGCGGACGCATTTAGAGAATCTGTTGCCGCCTAATGTAACAGACGATTTTAAAATATATTTTTTTGACGATTTTACTTCCCCGGAGGAAGCTGAGATCGTCAGTGCCAATGTAGACTCTTTTGATTATAAAATTGATTTTTCTGTAAAAGAGGATCTGCTTAAAATTCAAATTCTGCGAAACGAGTTTGATTTTCGGGGGGAAGAGGCGGAAGTCTATGAAAAAGCAGGATTTGATGAAGAGCAACAACGGTATTTTGCAGGAAAAATAAAAGAGGAGACTTTTTCTGTTAAAGAAATCTGTAATACAGAAAATTGTATCGGGGATTTTGCGGGAACCTTATATTTCTATAAAATTACACAAACAACCCAGGACCAGCAAAAGTTTTATACGAAAAGTATTATCGGCAGGGCGAACCTGGTAAAAAAATTTGGAGGCATTAAATTATACAGAGATAAATTCAGAGTCCGTCCTTATGGTGAATATGGAGATAATGATTTCGACTGGTTAGAACTGTCCGCCCGTAAAAACAGATCCCCGGCAGGTCTGGGACATCCTAAGGGCAACTGGCGGGTAGGTGCAGAACAGATACTGGGAGATATATCGATTTCCAGGGAAAATACGAACTTGGAAGATGATGCTAACAGAAACGGTATACAGGAAGGCCCCGGACTGGTACAGCTGAAGGAGATTCTGCTGTATGTCATCTCAGAATTCGAGAGGGATCGTCAGTTTGTTGGCCGGAAGCTGGCAGCTTACGAAAAAGAAAAGGATGAACTTGCCAAAAAAATTGCAGAATTAGAGAGACTTGCGAAAGCAAGACAGGAGTGGGAAGAAGAAAAAAGAAGAGAAGAGCAGGAAGCAAAAGAAACACGGGAAAAGTCGGAGACACAGGAGAAGCCTCAATCAGAAGCCCCCGCTGCGAATCCTGTCGAGGTTGCGGAGATTATCAGTGCACTGCAGCAGAAACAGGAGGAAACCATACAGGAATTAAAGGATGAGGTCAAGATGCTGCAGACTCTCGCAACTACGGGCATTGTGACCAATATGTTCATGCATGAAATTCATACTTTGATTAATAATATAGGAAGAGAACTGGATTCTGCGTATGAGGCACTGACCTATGAGAATAATGTTTCACTGGCGATAACGAATATTAAAGAATCTATCGGTATCAAGAAGCATTTTAAAGAATGGTTCCGAATTACGATAGAAAGCATCAAAAAGGATAAGCGCCTGCGGAAAAAGCATAATATCCATGAAATGCTGGAAGAATTTTTGAAGACCTGGGAAGGAATACTGGATAAAAATGGAGTAACATTGAAGTGGCAATGCGATCCGGATATTGTATTTACCTGTTTTGAATTTGATGTTGAAAATATTATCAGCAATCTTATTTCTAATAGTATGGCTTCATTTGACAGGGAGACGGGAGAAGTATTGGAGAAAAAAGAGATCATTCTGACAATTTCTTCTGATGAAACGGGATTTTTGATAGATTACAAGGATACCGGCTGGGGACTGCTTCCAAAGTACAAGGAAAATCTGGAGCGTATCATGGAAGCTTTCGAAAGCAGTAAGCGGCTGGCGGGAGAGGAAGAAGACGGAACAGGTATGGGAATGTGGATTATAGCTCAAACGGCACTGGAGTACAGTGGAGCCTGGGATTTGAGTGAGAATCTTCGGCATGACACCGGATTTTATATTAAAATCAGTTTAGGAGGGTAACAGATTTCATGTATAGAGTTGGTTATATAGATGATGAGACAACGCAATATGAATATTATGACCGTAAATTAAAGCGTCTGAGTCCGGATATGGAATTAGTGTTCCTGACAGATTGCCAGTCGCAAAAGGATTTTCTGGAAAAAATATATGAGGAACAGATAGATGTTCTGCTGATTGATTATCGAATGGCCGGAAATTTTGGATTCAACGGAACTACACTGATCAATTATATTAATGATCATGTGCGGGATCTGGAATGTTTTATTCTGACAGGGGTAGACAGAGAACTGATATCCGATGGACTGGTAACAGATCGAAATACCTTCCAGAAGACAGTTTTCAATACGGAAGCGGATGATCCGCAAAAAATACAGGAACTGCTGGAGTTTATTGATGTGTTGAGAAATAGTGCCAAGGTATATCGTGTGCGCCGTGAACAGAAGATTGAGAGATATAAAGAATTATTGGAATTAAAAAAGAGCGGAAAACTCGGAGCTGATGAAGAGGAATTCCTATCGCTTTATAAAGTATTATCTTCTTATGGAATGGTTGAAAAACTTCCCAAAGAGATGTTATCGTCTTCTTTCGAAAAAGATTTGGACGATTTATTACGCGTGGGAGAAGCGATTGTAAAAAAATATACCGAAGAATAGAGGTCGGCATTTTGAGAGTACATGGGGATAAAATATTAAGGCGAAGAGAAAATATCGGAAAACTTGAACATTACCGGGATGCAAGAGATATTTTAGAGGAGGATTTTCAGTTTTTATGCGGATATTGCGGAAAAAACGGAAAAGTCATGCATGAGAAATTTCACATAGACCATTTTGTCCCGAAAAGTTTGGATGAATCGCGGAAAAATGATTATTATAATTTGGTGCTGGCATGCCCCAAATGCAATCTTTCAAAGTCTGATAAATGGCCGACAGAGGACAAGGATAAGCCGAACGATGGAATAAAAGGTTTTGTAGATCCGGCAACGGAAGAATACGATAAGCACCTTAAAAGAAACGAAGATGGTTATATAGAGGGGATAACCCCTGTAGGAGAAAGTATCTGTGAGATGCTCCATTTTGATATTCGCCGGACGGATCTCTATTGGAAAATTGAACGGATGCGGGAATCTTTGGACAGAATGAACCTGTTATTTCAGCAGGGTAAGCTGACGGCGGAAGAAAAAGATTTTTATATCCGCATGAATATTCTCCTGAGTCAATACATAGATGATGCCTTTGAAAAAGGTGAATAATATTCTTCCACCACCGCCACTCCGAACAGCCACCGTCCCTCTTCATTGGGATGGATGGAATCCGCCAGATACTCTGCGGCATTATCAGCATTCCACTGCAGTATCTCATTAATATTCAGGAAATCAACGCACTCCGCGGCAGCGGTTTCTTCTGCGGCAGTAACATAGTCTGCCAATACGTTACCTTCGTCTCCCTTCGGGGCGGTACCCTTTTCAAAAGACAGAATATAGTTGGAAGAGATCACGAGAATATGGGCATTCGGATAGGCATCCCGCAGGGTGCGGATGCCGTTTTCGAGCCCGTCACAATATTTTTCCAGAGGATATCCCTCAAAATAATCATTCAGACCATAGTTGATGACAAAGCACAGTTTATCATCGTCGGGCAGTGAGATGCTTGGTGTGCTTACAAGGTTTTCGACGACCTCATTAAAGGATGCGTTTTCTCCATTGCTCCGGGTAGCGGAGGAGCCGCCGACAGCGAGGTTATGTACTTTGGCACCGGTCAGGGCACCGATGACTCCGGGGATGGAGGCAAAATCCTTGTAATTGCCCATGACGCTGTCACCGAAAAATACGAGATCGTAATCGGACAGGTCGGGATAGGTGGCAGGGGAAGAGACCGCCTGCTGCACCAGTGCGGAAAAATGATCCAGACTATTGTAGTCTTCCGTATCCCGGTACTGCATGGCACCGCTCAGTATTAACAGCATGGTGGAGCGGGCGGCGACAGCATTTAACTCCCTTGGAGTGTCGTAAGCAGCGGGATTGGAAATGAGCCACTCTTCCTGGCCCGGAAAATACAGAGTGACATTTTCTCTGGAGGACAGAGGGGCAGCCAACACACGGATCACATTGCAGTAAGTGTCGAGATCGCCGTCAGCATGGGACTGCCAGTAGGCGAGGGAAGGTGCAGAGAAAATAACGGTGAATTCCGCACCGGCATAGGTATCTACGTATGCCAAAAGTTTTTCTTCCAGGGAGGCAGAAAACTGCGCATCCCGGTGCAGACTGCTGTCCCACAGGAGCAGAGGATCCAGCATCAGGAAGACATGGGTGACTTCGTTATCGGAGGAAAAAGCTGTCTCCAGGTAGTCGGACAGATCGGAGAAGGAGGCAATGCGATGGGAACAGCCTACGGCATCATAGCCCATATAAGTGGGATAGATATCCTCGGGAAATGCTTCCGGTGCACACATGGAGAAGAAGACCCCCTGGTAAGCTTCCTGCTGCAGACGGGCAAAATCCGCGGAGCGTTTTGCAGGTTCCTGTATTTTCAGGTAAAGAATTCCTGCGCCTAACAGCAATAACAACAGAAAAACGGTAACAATACCAAGGATAAGTTTTAAGGGTGATCTATGTTTTTCCTTCATAAGAGTATGCGGATCCTTTCCGAAAGTAAGTGCAAAGTAAATACAAAGCAATTCGTAGTAGAAACAACTCTATTATAGCATTGTTGTTTTTCTTACCGCAATATGTTAAGATAAATCAGTATACAATGAAAAGGAAACAGCTGATAAGCATTAGAATCCATAAATAATACAGAGTATAAGACAGCGGACAGGAGGCAGCTATGGAAGAATTAGCTATTTTTGGTGGAAAACCTGTAAGAGAGAATAAGATCTTCTACGGAAGACAGTATATTGATCAGGCAGATGTGGATGCGGTGGCAGCAGTAATGACCAGCGATCTGATCACCTGCGGACCGAAAGTGAAGGAACTGGAGGAGCATCTGTGTGAACTGACCCATGCAAAATATGCGGTAGTGGTATGCAACGGTACGGCAGCACTGCATCTGGCAGCACTGGCAGCAGGATTCGGCGAGGGAGATGAGGTTATCGTAAGCTCCATCACTTTTGCGGCATCCTCCAACTGTGTACTGTACGCAGGGGCTAAGCCGGTATTCGCAGACATCGATCCCGAGACCTATAATATCGATCCGGCATCGATTCGCAAGCTGATCACTCCGAGGACCAAGGCTATTGTTGCGGTAGATTTCACCGGTCAGGCAGTGGAGCTGGATGAGATCCGCGCAATCTGCAAGGAGCACAATCTGCTTCTCATTGAGGATGCGGCACATGCCATTGGCACTACTTATAAGGGTCAGCCGGTAGGCAGCCTGGCTGATATGACCTGCTTCAGCTTTCACCCGGTGAAGACAGTGACCGGCGGAGAAGGCGGAGCGATCACGACCAATGATGAAAAGCTGTATCGTCATCTGATGAGATTACGTACTCACGGTATCACCAGAGATCCGGAAGAAATGGTACATCCTACCGATGCACTGTGGTACAACGAGCAGGTAGAACTGGGCTTCAACTATCGTATGACAGATTTTCAGGCAGCACTGCTACTAAGCCAGTTGAAGAAGCTTCCGATGTTCCGGGCACGCAGAAAAGAGATCAAGAAGCGCTACGATGAAGCATTCGGCAAGATGCCGGAGCTGATCTTACAGAAAGAGATTCCGGAGTCCGATACGACCTGGCATCTGTATGTTCTGCATCTGAATCTGGAGAATCTGAATTGTGACAGACGACAGTTCTTCGATGCGCTGTATGCGGAGCACACCTGCCCGCAGGTGCATTACCTGCCGGTTTACTGGCATTCTTATTATGAAAAGCTGGGATACAAGAAGGGATTATGTCCAAACGCGGAGAAATATTACAACGAGGTCATGAGTATTCCTCTGTACTATGGTCTGACGGATGACGATGTGGAGGATGTGATCCACGCAGTGAAAAAGGTAGTGGCTTATTATACAAAATTGAAATAATATATAAGAATTTGATTTCGAGAGTCCATATTTCGTTGTGAGCAGTGAGGACCCGGGGCTTTGTATGAACTCGGATAAAATAGTTGCGAACAAGAATGGTAATGAAGAAAAAGTAGTGGAGCAAGAGTGGATAGTTAAGCTATGAGACAACAGGCAAAACAGCAGACGGAAAGTAAAGACAATAAGAACTATATAGGAAAGATATTGTTTGTAGCGCTGGTACTGATTGCATCGGCAGTTACGTTTGCTCTGTTTTACCGCCAAAGTGTGGAAAGTATGCTGGGCTCCGGCCTGTATCGTTCCGACATGAAAGCATATATTCTGGAAATGCAGGGACAAGACAGCGGATACAGTTTCCCTTATCCGGTCCTGTTCAAGCTGGCAGCGCTGATCCATCTCGTGACCGCCTCCATGAACAACGGAGCGGAACTGGCGATGGCACTGGCAACGCTGTTGTTAAACAGCGGAGCGATGGTATGCCTGAAAGTCATGCTGGATAAGCATGTGGGTGCGGAACTGCAAAGGAACCTGCCCGGAAAAGAGTGGCTTGCGGATGTGCTGACCGGAACGGTGGCAGTGTCACTATTCTTCGTATCCATGGTCTATCCGCCCACGGGCATCTATCTGCCGGGGATCAAATATAAGTATCTGGGCGTATTTACAGCGAACCCGTTCCACAATGCGACATATATGGCAGCACGTCCTTTTGCGATTCTCGCATTTTTCAAATACGGAGAGCTGTTGCCAATATATGAGCAGAAAAATGCCTGGAAGGAACACAGCAGAGATTACATTCTCTTTGCACTGTATCTGTTGCTTGCTACCATGGCAAAACCGAGCTTTACGATTGTGATGGTGGGGGCAGCCGGAATCCTGATGGTATGGAGACTGGTCCGGAACAAATTCCGGAATTTCCTGCCTACGATCTGGCTGGGAGTGTGCTTTATCCCTACATTCATTGATCTGCTGTACCAGTTCCGCGGCGTATTCGTACCGCAGGAAGGACAGGAGGGCGGCATTGGATTCACCTTCGGATATGTCTGGCTGCAATATTGCAACAACATTCCCCTGGCGATCGGACTGGCGGTCGGATTCCCCCTGCTGGTGCTCCTGCTGAATTACAAGGAACTTCGCAGAGACAGCATCTACCGGTTCTCCTGGCAGGTGTACGTGATGAGCTTCCTCATGGCGTTCTTCCTGTATGAAAAGGGCTTTCGGGAGATGGATTTCAATTTTTCCTGGGGATATATGTATGGAATCTTCTTCGCATTTGTGGGTGCACTGTTGGTGCTGTTGCGCGCGACGGTGAAAGCAGATATCAGGAAGAAAAAGACAGTGATTGCCTTGCAGTGGCTCGCCTATCTATGGCACTTAGTATGTGGACTGTATTATTTTTGGGGATTTTTGCAGGGAGCTATGTACTACTGATATAAATTGAAAGTTACGCGAGCAATGAGCCGCGCATAGGCATAGTGAAGACAGCGATGGGCGCTTGCGCACAAATCGCTGTCTTTACTTATGCCGTGATGC
>ENA-OPSJ01000429-OPSJ01000429.1-human-gut-metagenome-genome-assembly--contig:-NODE-429-length-37592-cov-5.821643_pt1 | contig 37592 bp, 35 predicted proteins | sample MGYA00241801_ERZ501893 | MGnify/ENA primary metagenome ERZ501893 (study PRJEB25962, sample SAMEA2042219) | human gut metagenome | biome: human gut; feature: human-associated habitat; material: faeces...
AGCATCTCCATCGTCACACATTTGCTTTTCAGCCTACTTTTTTGCAATTAGTCCTGGATGCGAAGATTCATGAATCTCCAAGTAGGCTGTTTTGCGGCAGGCTTTCAGCTTATGGTGATTTGTGGGTTTATTGATTTTATGTCCGATATAAAATCCTCCTGATTCTTTGGAGAAATATATACCCAATTCTTAAGGCCGTATCTTATGCCTATTCGCTTTGCTGACAAGGCCGGCGATGACAATATTGTTGATTTATGGGCTATTTCCGTTATTCTGTCTATCGGCAATGTCATAAAAAACAATACCCCGCATCTGATATATAATTTATCTCCCTTGATTGTATAATCTGTGTGAAACAGCATGTCAAACATTAACGCAACGGTTATGCCCATAAATACTACATCAATCAGGAGTATCCACGAGGATTGATAGCATAGAAACAAAGTACCTATAAAGGCGGCTACAACTCCGAAGCAAGTCCACACATACCATTTGGCGACTTTTGATTTATATACCTTTTCCATTGACACAAAATTATTTAATTTTTTCTGACATTCAGTCAATTTTGCGTAGGCTTCGTGCAGTTTGTTGGGAATATTGGAATATTTATATACTTTTGTAATCGGATGGTAGCTTGAAGTTATCATATCCAGTGAATCAAATCAAATAATATAAAACTCATTAATTATGGCTGAATTCCATCAATCTGCACCGCTCAGTTTAGAAGATGCGGTAAAACGTGTACTCAACAAATATTCTGACTTTAGCGGGCGTGCATCACGTGCCGAATTCTGGTGGTGGATGCTTGCTGTCTGGGTAGTGAATATTGTCCTTGGCACTTTGGGATATTATGTGAATTTTATTGAATGGATCAGCTGGATTTTCAGTATCGCAGTGCTTGTGCCGACTCTTGCGGTAAGCTGGCGCCGCCTTCATGACACAGGTCGCGCCGGAGGATGGTGGTTCATCAATCTAATTCCTGTTGTCGGCACTATTATTTTTATTATATTGTGTATAGGTCAATCACAGCCGCAGCCCAACCGTTTCGGTGATGTTCCTGTTAACTGATAACACCTGACGCACCGTCAGGTAACGTATCAATTCATAGCTCCCGTCTGTTGTCAGACGGGAGTTTTTTGCCTTACAAAAAAATAATATTGACAGAAGATGTAAAAACAGCAAAAAAAATTTGCAGATGTTGGATTAATCCGTAACTTTGTAATGATTGCAATATAGATATGAGTACAATTATATGTTTTACATCATATAAACATTACTGAATATTCTGCCCGATACAATCGTTTATAATATTTACACATGTATGCCGATTGAAATAGACGGATATATATATTATTAAGGAGTATCTCCTAAATGCAAAAATAAAAAAGTAAACATTCTAAAAAACAAAACTACAATGAAAGAACTTAAAGGAACAAAGACAGAACGTAATCTTATGGAAGCGTTTGCAGGTGAATCACAGGCCCGCAACAAATACACTTTCTATGCATCTAAGGCTCGCAAAGACGGCTACGAGCAGATTGCCGCTATCTTTGAGGAAACTGCTTCCAATGAAAAAGAGCACGCCAAATTGTGGTTCAAGCTTCTTCACAACGGTGAGGTGCCCGACACCATGACCAATCTCCGCGATGCCGCAGCCGGCGAGAATTATGAATGGACCGATATGTACGAGCGTATGGCTGTGGAGGCTGAAGAAGAAGGGTTTACTGCTATCGCTGCCCGTTTCAGAGGTGTTGCCGCTATTGAACGCCATCACGAGGAACGCTATCGTCGTCTGCTGGCCAACATTGAGGAAGGATTGGTATTCTCACGCGAGGGTGACACAATCTGGATTTGCCGTAACTGCGGTCATGTGGTTATTGGCAAGAAAGCACCTGCTGCATGTCCCGTTTGCGCACATCCGCAGAGCTTCTTTGAGATTGAGGCCAGAAATTATTGATAAACAGAATCTTTATAAACATCAAAATGCCCGGATTTATTCCGGGCATTTTGTTTTTGTCAACATGAGGATATAAAAAGCGGAGACCGTGGAGCCTCCGCTTTTTGTGATATAGGGTGTTGATTATTTGGGCAGGTTGCCGATTTCGGGATCTACGCCCCACTGCTGCTGGGCAAGGCGGCGATAGTTGTTGTAACGCCACTGTGCATTGGCTTTGGCAGCAGCAAACAGTTCGGATGCTTCGTTGGGGTACTGCTTGAGTACGGAAGCGTAGCGAACTTCGCCTTTGAGGAAGTCCTCAAATTTGTCCCAATCGGGTTCTTTGCTGTCAAGGGTGAAGGGGTTCTTGCCTTCAGCTTCCAGTGCGGGGTTGTAACGCCACAGATGCCAGTAACCGCACTTCACAGCGTTCTCCTCCTCGTGCTGGGATTTACCCATGCCGGCTTTGATGCCGTGGTTGATACAGGGAGCGTAAGCTATGATGATAGACGGGCCGTCATAAGCTTCTGCTTCGCGGATAGCTTTGAGGGTCTGAGCCTGGTCTGCGCCCATAGCCACCTGTGCTGCATAAACGTAGCCATAGGTGCTGGCGATAAGGCCGAGGTCTTTTTTGCGGATACGTTTGCCGGAAGCGGCAAATTTGGCGATAGCACCGAGAGGAGTAGCCTTGGATGCCTGACCGCCGGTGTTGGAGTAAACCTCAGTGTCAAGAACAAGGAGGTTGACATTCTTGCCGGAAGCAAGCACGTGGTCAAGACCGCCGAAGCCTATGTCATAGCTTGCGCCGTCACCACCGATAATCCACTGTGAGCGTTTCACAATGTAGTGCTTCATGTCAAGGATGGTCTTGCAAGTGTTGCAGTTGCAGGCTTCGCAGAGAGGTACGATGGTGTCAGCGATTTCGCGAGTGATTACGGCATCTTCCTTGTTGTCAAGCCACTTCTGGGCCAGTTCGTGGATTTCGTTGCTGCAATCGGGGCAGGTGGTAGCGGCTTTCATGGCCTCTTCGAGACGTGCACGGAGTTTTTCATTGGCTATGAACATACCGAGACCAAATTCGCAGAAGTCCTCAAACAGTGAGTTGCCCCAAGCGGGACCATGACCCTTGGCGTTGGTAGTGTAGGGGGTAGAGGGAACGGAACCGGAGTAGATTGATGAGCAACCGGTAGCGTTGGCTACTATCTCGTGGTCGCCATAGAGCTGGCTGATGAGTTTCACATAAGGAGTTTCACCGCAACCTGAGCAAGCGCCGGAGAATTCAAAGAGAGGAGTTGCAAACTGGCTGTTCTTCACGTTGGCTTTCACATCTACGAGATGCTGTTTTGAAGCCACGTTTGCCACGCAGTAATCCCATTCTTTCTGTGCGTAGAGCTGTGTTTCAAGAGGCTTCATAACGAGAGCCTTTTCAATTTCGCCGGTTTCTTTGTTCTTCTTGCCGGGGCATACATCTACGCAGTTGCCGCAACCGAGACAGTCAAGCACATCTATGCTCTGGATAAAGCGCATGCCGGTGAATGTTTTGCCGATAGCGGGCAGAGTGTCGTTTTCGCCGAAAGGAGCCTTGCTCATTTCGTTGGCGTCAAGCACGAACGGGCGGATTGCAGCGTGAGGACATACATATGCACACTTGTTGCACTGGATACAGTTCTGTTCATTCCATTCGGGAACAAAGGCTGCCACACCGCGTTTTTCGTAAGCGGCAGTGCCCTGTGCCCATGTGCCGTCTTCTATGCCCTTGAAAGCGGAAACCTTGAGGAGGTCGCCGTTCTGAGCGTTGATGGGACGAACCACTTCGTTGATGAACGCGGGGTCGTTGTTGGTTGCAGGCTCATCGGCGGGAAGATTGCTCCATGCCTTGTCAACGGTGAGCTGCTTGTATTCACCGCCACGGTCAACGGCTGCATAGTTCTTGTTAACCACATCTTCACCTTTCTTGCCGTAGCTCTTGACGATGAATTTCTTCATCTGCTCTACTGCAAGGTCAACAGGGATTACCTCGGTGATGCGGAAGAATGCGCTCTGGAGAATGGTGTTGGTGCGGTTTCCGAGACCGATTTCCTGTGCTATCTTGGTAGCGTTGATGTAGTAAACTGTGATGTTGTGGTCAGCAAAATACTTTTTGACATTGTTGGGCAGGTTCTTGACCAATTCCTCGCCGTCCCAAATGGTGTTGAGCAGGAATGTGCCGCCATCGCGCAGGCCGCGTGTCACATCATACATGTGCAGGTAAGCCTGAACATGGCATGCCACGAAGTTAGGAGTGGTTACCAGATATGTGGAGCGGATGGGGTCGTCACCGAAGCGCAGGTGTGAGCAGGTGAAGCCGCCTGATTTCTTGGAGTCGTAAGCGAAGTATGCCTGACAATATTTGGAGGTGTTGTCACCGATAATCTTCACGGAGTTCTTGTTGGCACCTACAGTACCGTCAGCTCCGAGTCCGTAGAATTTGGCCTCAAAAGTATTCTCGCCGCTGAGCGCAATTTCTTCCATGGGGGGGAGTGATGTGAATGTCACATCGTCCACGATACCGATGGTGAAATGATTTTTGGGCTCGGGAAGAGCAAGGTTATCGTAAACGGAAATGATCTGGGCGGGAGTGGTGTCTTTGGATGCAAGACCGTAGCGGCCGGCTACAATCTGGGGTGCATCGGCTACGCCGGTGAAGCATTCTGCCACATCCAGATACAAGGGGTCGCCGGTGGCTCCGGGCTCCTTGGTGCGGTCAAGCACGGCTATGCGCTTTGCTGTTTTGGGCACGGCTGCAAGGAAATGCTTGGCTGAGAACGGACGATAAAGGTGTACGGCAACGAGACCTACCTTTTCACCTTTGGCTGTGAGGTGGTCAATGGCTTCCTGAGCGGCCTGGGTTACTGAACCCATGGCGATGATAACACGCTCGGCATCGGGTGCGCCATAATAGTTGAACAGGTGATATTCACGGCCGGTGATTTTGGAAATATGGCCCATGTAATCCTCAACTATTTCGGGCACTGCCTCATAGTATTTATTGCTTGCCTCACGGTGCTGGAAGAATACGTCACCGTTTTCAGCCATACCGCGGGCCACGGGAGCATCAGGGTTGAGGGCGCGTTCGCGGAACTCGGCAAGAGCTTTGCGGTCCAACAGCGGCTCAAGGTCTTCCTGATCCACTACTTCAATCTTCTGAATTTCGTGAGAGGTACGGAAGCCGTCAAAGAAATTCACAAAAGGCACGCGGCTCTTGATGGTGCTGAGGTGGGCAACACCGGCCAGATCCATAACTTCCTGCACGGAACCTTCGGCCAGCATTGCAAATCCTGTCTGGCGCACTGACATAACGTCCTGATGGTCGCCGAAAATAGAGAGTGCGTGAGAAGCAATGGTGCGGGCTGATACATGGAATACGCAGGGGAGCAGTTCACCGGCAATCTTGTACATGTTGGGGATCATCAGCAGAAGACCCTGCGATGCAGTGTAGGTGGTGGTGAGGGCACCGGCCTGCAACGAACCGTGAACGGCACCGGCGGCACCGCCCTCGCTCTGCATTTCCTGAACAAGAACTGTTTCACCGAAGATGTTTTTACGACCGGCTGCAGCCCATTCGTCAACATACTCCGCCATGGTGGACGAAGGTGTGATAGGGTAAATAGCGGCTACCTCGGAGAACATATACGAGATATGGGCAGCTGCCTGATTACCGTCACAAGTCAAGAATTTCTTTTCTTTGCTCATAGTGTTTATGTAATCTATTTTTAGAGTTAGTTTCCTTATTATTACCATGCTACGCGAGCATACGCGGCATGGATGAATCGCAGTGGCGAAATTACAAAATTCCCCTCAAATACCCAAACTATTTAACCATTCATTTCACCTTAGAGCTATGGTGGTGAATTGCATGGAAAGGAGGTTGAATCGGAGCAGACGGTCGGTAAGCAGGGTGCCGGTTGCGCTCAGGTATTTGATGGCTTCTGTGGCCTGAAGTGTGCCCAGAACGCCGGGCACCACTCCGAGCGGTCCCACGGGAGTGTTCTCGGTTTCTGCCACAGGCCCGTCAGGGAACAGTGTCCTGAGATCGGCTGTGCCGGGAAGTACGGTCATGGTATGTCCCTCATATTGAAATATCGCTCCGTGGTTGTAGGGTTTGCCGAGAGCCACACATGTGTCATTGACAAGGAATTTTATGTCAGGACTGTCCGTGGCATCTATGACAAAATCATAGGAATTTATGAGGCTTGCGATATTTTCTTGGTTCACGAATGTGTCGTGTGTCACTACGGTTATGTCGGGGTTGAGTGCCGAGATGCGTTGTGCCGCCGATGCCACCTTGCTTGTGCCCACACTGTTTGTTGAGTGGATGATTTGACGCTGGAGGTTGGTGGTGTCCACAGTGTCTCCGTCGGCCACACCGATGCGTCCTACTCCTGCGGCGGCAAGGTATAGCAACACCGGACTGCCGAGACCACCGGCCCCTATCACGAGTACCGATCCGTTTTTTAGTCTCTTTTGTGCTTCCTCGCCAAATCCGGGAAGCGACAGATGGCGTGCGTAACGCACTTTTTCTTCGTCTGTAAGCATCAGCTCAGCATTGAGGCCACACGTTGGAGCGCGGCTATGAATTTGTCACATTCCTCGCGCGTGTTGTAGGCGGCCATGGATGCTCTTACGGTGCCTTCCACCCCCAGCACATGCATGAGAGGCTGGGCGCAGTGGTGGCCGGTGCGCACGGCTATGCCAAGCTTGTCAAGGAGCAAGCCTATGTCGTAGTGGTGCTCGTTGCCGATGAGAAATGAAATGACGGCACTTTTGTGGGGTGCGGTGCCGAATATCCTCATGCCCGGAATTCGGAGCATACGCTCGGTGGTGTATTGGAGCAGGTCGTGCTCATGGGCGGCTATACGCTCTATGCCCAGTGATTCCATGTAGTTAATGGCAGTGGCAAATGCGGCTATGTCAACGTAGTCCGGGGTGCCTGCCTCAAATTTGAACGGAAGTTCGGCAAATGTGGTGTGCTCGAATGTTACATGCCCTATCATTTCGCCGCCGCCCTGATACGGAGGCATTTTCTCAAGCAGTTCCTTGCGGCCGTACAGCACGCCTACTCCGCATGGTCCGTACATTTTGTGCGAGGAAAACACATAGAAATCAGCATCAATATCGGTTACGTTCACTTTCAGGTGCGATATGGCCTGTGCTCCGTCAATCATTGCCACAGCGCCGTGACTGTGGGCGGTGGCGATAATCTCTTTGACGGGGTTTATTGTGCCGAGAACATTTGACACGTGACACACCGACACTACTTTGGTGCGGGGGGTGAACAGGCCTTTGTAAGCTTCCAAATCAAGTTCACCGTCGGGGGTGACGGGTACTACCTTTATCACAATCCCTTTGCGGGTGCGCAGCAATTGCCAGGGCACGATGTTGGCATGATGCTCCATTTGGGTAAGGATGACCTCGTCGCCCTCCTTGAGCAATTCCCCGTAGCTGTAGGCCACAAGGTTTATGGCCTCGGTGGTGCCGCGTGTGAATATGATCTGTTCGGTGCCGGGCGCCCCGATGAAATCGGCCACTTTTTTTCGTGCCTGCTCCTGCAGTCCTGTGGCTTCCATTGACATGGTGTGTACTCCACGGTGCACATTGGCCTTGTGCATGAAATACATATCCCTGATGGTGTCCACCACCTGTCGGGGGGTTTGAGAGGAAGCGGCGTTGTCAAGATACACCAGCTCCTTGCCGTGAATCTTGCGCTCAAGACTCGGGAAGTCGGCTCTGCAGTCAGTTATCGGTGTCATTGCTTTTTAGTGTTGTTGTCGTGGCAGGACGCGCCGCATGTGCCGCATTGACGCAATCCGCCCTGAAAACGCTTGTCAACAAGATATTGGAGCCGTTCACGCAGTCCGGGTATGCGCACGGTGTCTATGACATCGGTCATAAATGCCTGCATGAGCATGACGCGGGCTTCATGCTTCGGAATGCCTCGCGAACGCATATAGAACAGGGCTTCGCTGTCAAGTTGGCCTGTGGTGGCCCCATGGCTGCATTTGACATCATCGTTATAGATTTCAAGCTGCGGCTTGGTGTGCATCTTGGCGCTCGTTGAGGCAAGTATGTTGCGGTTGCTCTGGTATGCTTCGGTAAACTGTGCTCCGGGGGTGACAAGGATACCACCCTCAAATGCTCCCGAGGCTTCGTCATCTATCACATACTTGAACAGCTGGGTGCTGTGACCCGAATTGCCTATGTGTGTTACCTGAGAATTGTTGTCAACATGCTGCTTGTCCGATGCTATGGCCATGCCTGCGAGTGTGGTTTCGGTATGTGAGCCGGGCAGCATTATGTTGTAGTCGTTGCGCGTGGTGCCGCATTCCAGCGTCATGCCGTTGACAAGCAGATTGCTCCCGTCGGATTGTGAGGCAAAGAGCATTGAATGACGCCGTGTGGAAAGCGATGAATCCTCTATGTCATAGAGGTCGAATGTGGAGTTGCGTCCCATTATCACCTCAATGACTTGTGATGCGAGATATTGCTGCTCGTTGTCCTGCACGTGGTCGCAAGTGAGCAACCGGGCTTCGGCATCATCCTCAAGCACTATGAGCAGGCGGCGAAATGCAGCTAGTGCTGTGGGCGATGAGAATATGTTTACGAGCTGCAGAGGTTTTTCAAGTTTCACTCCTTTAGGCACGTACAGTATCACTCCGTCCTGGCACATCAGGGTGTTGAGAGCCACGGACGGGTTGGTGAGCGGGGCGAGCGTGCCGTAATGCTGCTTGACTATGTCGGGGTGAAGAACGGCGTTTTTGCATAATGAGCCGAAAATTACACCTTGCGGCAACCGTTGGTCGAGTGTTGCCGCAGGACGGAAGGAATCATTGACCACCACTCCAAGCAATGTGCTCATATTGGGCACGTCACAGCGAAAAGAGGCAGCCACATCCACCGGCAGGTTCATGCGCATGATGTTGACTCCGTAGTCGGGAGCAAACATGTCGGAAATGGATGTGCGCTCGTAACCTTCGGAGTCGGTGTGTGGCAATGAAGCTCCGGTAAGCTCCTCCAGCGCGCGCGGGCGCAAATCGTTGAGTACCTGTGCGGAGTTGGAGTTTACTTGGGCTTCATGCTCCAGATAAAGCTCGATGTATTGAGTCAGACTGTTGTTTGCCATGTGCACCTCCTCAGTCAATTTCTTCTTTTATCCAGTCGTAACCGCGCTCTTCAAGCTCCAGTGCGAGTTCCGGACCGCCGGTGCGCACTATGCGTCCCTTGTAGAGCACATGTACGAAATCGGGTTTGATGTAGTCAAGCAAACGCTGGTAGTGGGTTATGACGATAGTGGCATTGCGCTCGGTGCGCAGTTTGTTGACACCGCCGGCCACAATGCGGAGAGCATCGATGTCAAGGCCGGAGTCGGTTTCGTCAAGAATTGACAGGCGCGGTTCCAGTACAGCCATCTGAAATATTTCATTGCGTTTCTTCTCGCCTCCGGAAAATCCTTCGTTCACTGCGCGGGAGGCAAGTTTGTTGTCAAGCTCTACAATAGCTCGTTTTTGGCGCATTAATTTCAGAAATTCAGTGGCACTCAGAGGTTCCTCGTGGAAATATTTGCGCTTGGCATTGAGCGCGGCACGCATGAAGTTGACCATTGACACGCCGGGTATTTCCACAGGGTACTGAAACGACAGGAAAAGCCCTTCGTGGCTGCGGTCTTCAGGCGACAGTGCCAGCAGGTCTTTGCCGTGGAAGTCCACATGGCCGCCGTTGACGGTGAATGCAGGGTTGCCTGCGAGTACTTCGCTCAGGGTGCTTTTGCCTGAGCCGTTTGGTCCCATTATGGCATGTACCTCGCCAGGTCGCACAGTGAGGTTGATGCCTTTTAATATCTCCTTGCCTTCGATGCCGGCGCGGAGGTCTGTGACATTGAGAAGTATTTCGTCCATCTTTTGATGCTGTTTTTTCGGTTATGAATTGATGGGTTATCCCACTGATCCCTCAAGGGTGATCTGGAGCAGTTTTTGGGCTTCTACGGCAAACTCCATGGGCAGCTTGTTCATCACCTCTTTGGCGTATCCGTTTACTATCAGCCCAACGGCTTCTTCGGTGGGTATGCCGCGCTGGTTGCAGTAGAATATCTGGTCTTCAGATATTTTGGATGTAGTGGCTTCGTGTTCCACCACGGCAGTGTCATTGAGCACATCTATGTAGGGGAAGGTGTGTGCGCCGCAGGTGGGGCTGAGAAGTAGGCTGTCGCACTGGGTGTAGTTGCGGCATCCGTCGGCTTTCGGAGCCACCTTCACTAGTCCTCTGTAAGAGTTCTGGCTGTGTCCGGCAGATATGCCTTTGGACACGATGGTGCTTCGGGAATTGCGTCCCAAATGTATCATTTTTGTGCCTGTGTCGGCCTGCTGATAGTTATTGGTTACGGCCACGGAATAGAATTCTCCTACCGACCCTTCGCCACTGAGCACACAGCTGGGATATTTCCATGTTATGGCCGACCCTGTTTCTACTTGTGTCCAGGAAAGTTTGGAGTAGTCGCCACGGCACAGTCCCCTCTTGGTCACGAAGTTGTACACGCCTCCGCGCCCTTGTTTGTCTCCGGCATACCAGTTTTGCACCGTGGAGTATTTTACTTCGGCACGGTCCTCCACCACTATCTCCACAATGGCGGCATGGAGTTGGTTTTCATCGCGCATGGGAGCGGTGCATCCCTCCAGGTAGCTCACGTAGGCATCATCATCGGCCACGATGAGCGTACGCTCGAATTGTCCGGTTCCGGCGGCATTGATGCGGAAATATGTGCTCAGTTCCATCGGGCAGCGTACCCCTTTGGGTATATACACAAAGGACCCGTCGGAAAATACTGCTGAGTTCAGGGCAGCATAAAAATTGTCGGTGTAGGGCACCACTTTGCCCAGATATTTTCTTACCAGTTCGGGATAGTCCTTGACGGCCTCGGATATGGAGCAGAAAATCACGCCCATTTCGGCCAGCTTGTCGCGATGGGTGGTTTTGACGCTCACAGAGTCCATCACGGCATCCACGGCCACTCCGGTAAGCTTTTTCTGCTCGTCAAGTGATATGCCGAGTTTGTTGAACGTGTCAAGCAGCTCGGGGTCAACATCGTTAAGGCTTGCGGGATTTTCTTTGACTTTTGGCGCGGCATAGTAGCTTATGGCCTGAAAATCTATGTCGGGGATGTCAAGATGCGCCCATTTTGGCGGAGTGAGGGTGGTCCAGTGTCTGTATGCTTTAAGCCGGAATTCAAGCAGCCATTCCGGCTCTCCTTTTTTTGCCGATATGAAACGAATCACATCCTCGTTCAATCCGCGCGGAATAATATCGGTGTCTATATCGGTTATGAAGCCGTATTTGTACTCACTCCCGGTCACATCGTCAATCACGCTGTTGGGGTCGTTGGTATCCGGCTTGCGGTCTGTATCTTTGTTCATGTCGTTCATGCTTTACAGTACTAACAACAAATGTTTGCTATATAAAGTTAGCTTGCTCCTAACGCTCCGGTGAGCCACGGCAGCATCTTCATGACATATTGCGATAATGCTGTGGGGGCCGTCCATGAGGGTGACACAAGATGCCATATATTCAGCATCAGGCTTATGCCAAGTGCCCATTCAAGCATAGTGAATAAGGTGCCGCCAATAGAGTTGAGTCCTCCGAGCTTTATGGCTTTTATGGCTCCGTGGAGCAGTCGCGACACAAGCCACACTACAATCCATGTCACCACAAATACCACTGCATAACCGGCGGTTCTGGCTCCGTAAACTGTCATTGACGAACCTTCAGGTTCGGTAGCACCGGCAAAGAGATGCTCGGTAGCCCACGGCCCAAACATTCGTGCCGCCAGAATACCCACTACAACGGCGGCTATGGAACCGGCCTGACGCACAAATCCGCGGGCATAGCCAAGAATGGCGGCCGCTGCGAATATCACATATATAAATATATCAATGCCGTTCATATACTTGTTTCAAATGCCTGATGATTCAATCTGCAAATTTAGTAAATTAATGTGACCTAAATGGCATTTCGGGCAATTTCTGCTGAGGATTGAATGACGGTTAGGATTTGGTAGATAAAGTTGGGGCGTTTTTCAGTGGTTTTAGTTAAAAATGTGTTAAACGAACGTGCGTTTGCCGTACGATATGAAAAAAGATGCTTACATTTGTATGTGTGTTTTTCATAGTATTAGATTAAGATAAAGGTTTAAAGGGAAAAGAGATGTCGGGAGACATCTCTTTTTTTGTTATATTTGCGCCATGACACAAGCCACTTCTCAAATGCAATGGGACAGGCTGATTTGCGACAAGCGTTTCGGCCTTGAAGAGTTCCACGATAATAAACCTGGCATACGTAGCGATTTTCAGCGTGATTATGACAGGTTGGTTTTTTCATCCCCTTTTCGCAGATTGCAGAACAAGACACAAGTGTTCCCCCTGCCGGGAAGCATATTCGTTCACAACCGGCTTACCCACAGTATAGAAGTGTCGTGTGTGGGGCGTTCGCTTGCCACAGAGGTGGCTTTGCGCCTTCGGGACAAGTATCGAGCCGAGCCTTGGGTGGGCAAGCTTGATGCCATGGGCGAGATTGTTGCGGCCGGATGTCTGGCGCATGATCTCGGCAATCCGCCGTTCGGACACTCCGGAGAAAGATCTATTGCCACTTTTTTCAGCGAAGGAGCGGGAGCACATCTCCAAAACAAGCTCACTCCGGAGCAGTGGGCCGACCTTACGCGGTTTGAGGGGAACGCCAACGCTTTTCGTCTTCTCACGCATCAGTTTGCGGGGCGCCGTCCCGGAGGGTTCGCCATGACCTACAGTATGCTGGCATCAATAGTCAAATATCCGTATGAAAGCATCTTGGCTGTAGCCAAGCCCAAATTCGGGTTCTTCACCTCCGAACGCGATAGTTTCATAAAGGTGGCTGAGGAACTGGGAATGCTCAGTCAGCCCGGACCTAACGGTGAAGTGCGCTATGCACGCCATCCTCTTGTATATCTTGTGGAGGCGGCTGACGATATATGCTATGAGGTGATGGATATTGAAGACGCGCACAAACTCGGGCTTATTGACACCGCCACTGTCATTGACACTCTGCTCGGTTTTTTCAGCAGTGAGCGTGTGGAGAAAATGAAGCGGGCCATGGGGTACGTGGCAGACCATAATGAAAAGATAGGATATTTGCGGTCATGCGTTATTGGTGTGTTGGTGCAGCGTTGTGCCGAAACCTTTGTAGAGCACGAGGAGGCCATACTGCGTGGCGAGTTCCGGGGTTCACTTATTGAGCATATTCCGCAACTTGAGCGGGAAGGGTACGAGCGGTGCAATGCATTGTCATGGGACAAAATTTATCGCGCTCCCGATGTTGTGGACATTGAGCTTGCCGGTACCAGTATCATTACATTTCTGCTTGACAAGCTGATACATGCAATTTTGTATCCGCAGCTCAATTATTCCCGCTTGCTCCTAAGTAGGGTGCCGCAGCAGTATGAAGTCAATGCTCCCACTCTTTACGGCAAGATTCAGGCCGCCGTGGACCATATATCCGGCATGACCGATGTGTATGCCCTTGACCTGTATCAGAAACTGTCGGCCCAGAGCCTCAAGATTCAGGTGTGATGCCGTCTGTATTTTGTCAGATTTAAGTTGATTTAGTAATCGGTTGTGATGATAAAAGCATATGGCACTATCTAAAGGTCAAGTAAGAAACCTGAGTTCACGACTCAAGAATATAAATTATAATCCAACGACAGAAGATATTCAGCAATTGCATGAGTTGCGAATGGAGTATCGTGATTTTTTGTCGGCCACGTTCCGAGTGTTGTCGGAAGAGGCTGACAAGGTTGATTCCAAGTCCATATGCACATATCGGATTAAGCGAGTTGAGTCAATTATCAGTAAGTTGCATCGATTCCCCAATACCAGCCTTGTCACAATGGAGGATTTGGCAGGATGCCGTTGTATTTTATCATCGCGCCAATCTATCCCCCGTCTTGTAGAAGCCATTAAAAAGCGGCTTAATGTTACGCGTGAGCGCGACTATATTACCGATACCCCCAGCACGGGGTATAAATCGTATCACCTGACTATTCAAGATGACAATAATTCACGATTGAAGCTTGAAATACAGCTCCGTAGCAGAGTGCATCATAATTGGGCTACATTAGTTGAGATAACAGACCAAGTATTGGGAACGAAAATTAAGGAAAATCATGACAATCCGGATTTGATGGAGTTTCATAGGCTTTTTTCAAAGAGCGAATCTGAAATAACTATTGAGGATAAAAAGTGTTTGTTGAAAATTGCTGATAAATATGACTACGTAGCTCGAATTGGTCAACTATTCATTAAAAACAACCGGGAGATGCGTTCCTTGTACAATGAAATAAACTCCACGACAGATGCTTTCTTTTTGGTAGAAACCGACAATCAGAAGCTGAATACCTTTGCGCATTTCAGTGATTTCAGAGAGGCGGAAGAGGCTTATATCAAGCGGTATGCTGAGTTGTCAAAAGACAGTAATTCTTCTGCAAATCTCCTTTTGTTCCATACCCCACAGCCAGATTTTGACACAATTAGTATGGCATACTCAAATTATTTCCTTACATATAATGAGTTGTTTTATAGGTTGATATTGTATAGGAGAGATTTCGTGATTCGAGATTTTGATTCGTATTTGCCATATCCATTTGTGAAAAATGCTGTTAAGTTACTCAATCTCACACAGACCATAGCAGGTAATTTTGCAAACGAAATCATACAGTTTGCACTCAGCAGGCCTTCAATGTTAAAAGAAGCAAGCGAGGAGTGGGAAAGATCGCTCCTGATGCAGTTGATGAAGCTTGCGGACGCTTATATGAAGATAAATAGTCATATCAAGCAGTCAAAATTGAATCTATTGAATCGTCTTATTTGGAAAATTACCCGGTATGGGTTCAAATTTTACATATCAAGAGGAGCTAAAAAACCTCAACCCTCAGAATTTTCAATTATGGAGTAATAATGCAGTTCAACTCGTTTCTCTGACTCAATGAAGGAAATCGAACAGATATTCTGGCGGAACAAGCATTTGAAATTACATATATAAAGCGTTCCGAGCCTGATATAAACACGAAATTGACTACATGATGAAAACCCCGGATATTTACCGCATGGCTATGTCTGGCGGGACTCCATACGATAGATAGGGACCGTTATTATGACCCTTGCGCTCCGGAATGGTCGCAGTTTGACCAGGAGCATCATTATGATGGAGAAGATTACATAGACAGCCGCCGGACACTAAGGACAGCCGCCGAAGAAGGTTTCTTTACAGGAATAGGACTGGGAGCGATAAACAATTTTCTAACCAAATAGATGTCCTTCAGGGACAAATCCGAAGAGAGTGTACCTGAATTTTGATATACTCTCATCCGGCTGTGCCGACATTTGATTTGGACTACCGACGGGGTGTGAGTAATCCGCTGATAACCTGCTATTTACAACGAAACCCCGACTACTGTCGGGGTCGTCAGGTGGTGCCAACGGGAATCGAACCAGTGACACAAGGATTTTCAGAACTCTGTTTGCTGACTAAAACCGCCTCACACTCAGTGAGTTAATAATTATGTTTTTTGTATGCTTGCAGATTTGCTTGCAGATTTTTCTATTTTTCATTTAATCGCGCTCTCAACTCCGCATTTTCAGCCTTTAATGCCTGAAGTTCCGAGCGCATCTCCGACTTGTCGGCGAGTAAATCATCGACTTGTTTTTGCAGTACGCTGATGGTTTCATCCTTCGCCTTAATCAAGTCTTCATTCTTCTTTTGTGCTTCTTCCATTTCCTTTGCGGCTTTAGAATCTGCCTCGCTATCCTTTGCCGAAAAAGGAGCATCGCCACCGTTATAGATGGGACCAAAAAAAGAAGTGGGATTGTGATGTCCCTTTACCACATAGTCACGGAACAACCTTACATCGAAGTTGCCATCGTAGAATACATACGGAGGCACTTCGAGTATTTCGGCAATCTTCTCGAACGTCTCCATTTTCGTTTTTCCACTCCGACCCATCAAATGTATGGCCTGAGTGGTAACATTTGCCTTGGCAGCGAGCTGATCTATCGTCATGCCCTTTATTTGCGCCAATTCCTTGATAAGTTTGAGATTAGCCATATCTTTCGTGCCGTTTAATTGTTCTTGTAGCAAAGTTTGAATAACTTTTTGTAGAAAGTGTTGCTTTACTATCAAAAATTATTATTATCTTTGCACCCACAAAGGTATAAAAAAAATTCGAGTTATGCAACCAAATGCGACAAAAACCAACCTCAGAGAGGTAATTTTAAGCATGAACGTTGGTGAGATTATTTCTATACCGATAGAAAAAACCGTCAACGTCAGAGCCTATGCTTCACAAGTTGGACTTTCCAACGGACGCAAATACCGTACATCTACGCACCCTGACGAGCGAGTTGTAAAGGTTGCGCGTGTAAAGTAAGTTTCACTTTCCTAAATCAAGTAAAACTATGCAAGAAAATAAAAGCGCAACAGAAATAGACCCTAAAAAGTATTACACCGTACAGGAGGCAGCAGACTTCTTCGGCGTTCACCGCTCAACAATATGGCGTTGGGCGAAGTCTCAGCGTTTACATCCTCACCTCCGAGTTGTCAACAACCGCACCGAGTTTCTGGGTGCGGATTTGTTGAAGCTCTCTAAACGCATCTAAGACTGAAGCCTATGGACGCTATACGCGATACGGCAGCCAACAATGAAATCAAACACATTGAGGCTGCACAGCTCAACGCCTATCTCGACACCCTCACCTATCGTGAGAGGGTCGAGTTCGTCACATCGGTAGTGAAGAAAGCCGGGGTAAAACGTCAGACGTTTTTCAACTGGAAGTGTATGGCTTGCCGTATTTCCGAACAGGGCAAGCAGATAATAGAACATGAAGCCGGAGAACATATCTTTTCGGAGAAGATTCCGGCAGAAAAGGAGGTGGCACCATGACAGAATTTCGTCCTATGTGTGACCCCAAAGGTGTATTTTCAGTAAAGCGGACTTGTGCCGAACTTGGCATCTGTCATAAGACCTTGCGTAAACTGCGCCGCAGCGGTCTTATATCCCCATGCAACAACAATCCGCGCAGACTGAAATACACCGGCCAGTCCATTCTTGACTGCTGGGATAAAGCCACCAAACTATGATTAGCGACAAAACAATAGACGCGGTAAGAGACCTGCCCATCGAAGATGTCTTGAAGTCCTACGGTCTGCAATTCCGTAGACGAGGCTCTACGATGTTCGCCTCATGCCCCTTTCATACGGAACGCACACCATCATTCTCCATCACTTCCGGCAAGAATATGTGGTACTGCCACAGCTGCCACCGTGGCGGCGACGGCATCAAGTTCTATATGGAGAAGGAGGGGCTGGACTTCTCCGGGGCAGTTGAAGCCATCGCCAAAGCAAACAATGTCTGCATCGAATACATAAAGAGCGACAAGACCGACGAACAATGCGAAGCAGCAAGAAAGCGCGAGGCGGTCTTAATAGCCCTTTCTTCCGTGCATCAATTCTTCATCGACCAACTCCGGGTAGAGGTGAACGACGAGGCACGAGCAGCCCGTGAGTATGCTTACAATCGTTGGGATGAAGAATTTTGCACCACTTGCGGCATAGGTCTTGCCCCGAAGAACGGCAGACTGCTTGCCGAATACTGCAAGAGCAAAACTTTCTCCGAAGATCTGCTCTTGCAATCCGGCATCTACCGTAAGGATGAAAAGAGCGGACACATCTACACGCTGTTCCGCAACCGTCTTATCATCCCAATTCGCGACCGCTTCGGGCGAGTCATAGCCTTTACAGGTCGTTACCTCGGCGATGCAAAAGCAGACCAGGTGGGTAAATATGTAAACTCGTCAAACTCGCTGATATTTACCAAAGGGGAAACAATCTTCGGCATCGACAAGGCAAGACGTTGTCGTGATGCCTTATTCTATAACATTGTCGAGGGTGCGCCTGATGTACTGCGACTCCAGTCCATCGGTTTGGGAAACACCATCGCCACCCTCGGCACATCGTGGAGTGCAGCCCAGTTCGACCAACTGAGCAAACTTACTCAGTCGGTCTGCTTTATCCCGGATTCCGACCCACCCGACAAAGAACCATTCGGCCCCGGCTTCAAAGCCGTTATGACTAACGGAGCGGAAGCCGTGCGCAGGGGCTTCGATGTGACCGTCCGAGAACTTCCTTTCAACGAAGAAACTATGGAGGATGGCACAACCATACTTCACAAGAACGATGCCGACGAGTATATTCTCTCGCCGGAGATATATGCTTCAATTCCCGAAAAGCCGTTTATTCTCTGGCTCGCCGAGAAAAAATTCTCTGTGGCTTTCTCGATAGCCGAGGAGCGCACAATTATTTCAGAAATTGCAGACCTGTTGCGCCATGTCAAGGAACAGAACATCGCTGATGAATATATTGCCGCCCTTTCCAAACTGCACGGCACGACCCGGCTATGGAAAGGAGCGATCAGCACCGCCAAAGGGGAAGCCCGGCTGAAAGCCGCAGCAAAAGCACCTGAATCTGAAGCCGAGCGCAGAAAAGAACTTCTGCGCCGGTGCAATCTCAATATCATTGACAACTGCTTCTATACTTACGACGACGAGGGAGAGGCTATCAGGCTCTCCAACTTCATTCTCGAATCTCTCTATCATATCAAGGACGAAACCAACGGCACACGCCTGTTCCGTATGGTAAACAAGTTCAACGAGAAAGTAGATATAGAGTTCCGCGAATCGGAGCTTTGCTCGCTCACTACGTTTCAGCAGCGCGTCGGTTCTGTCGGTAACTATATTTGGAGAGCCAAGATAGACAAACTCAACAACGTAAAGGAATATCTGTATCGTGGCACACGTTCTGCCGAGCGCATCCGCAAGATGGGCTGGGATGCCATCAACGGCTTCTTTGCTTTTGGCAACGGCATTTTTAACGGTGAGCGTTTCCTTGCCGTCGATGAACTCGGCATCGTGGAAACCGCCCCGGAAAAATCTTTCTATATTCCGGCCACTTCAAAAATGTACGAGAATAATCCGGAAATATACCAGTTCGAGAGGCTGTTTATCCACGAAAACCGCAGCGGCATCAAACTCTATGACTTTGCCGCGCAGCTTGTCAGAGTGTTTGGTGACAACGCAAAAATAGCTTTCTGTTACCTGCTCGCCACGCTTTTCCGCGATGTTGTGTTCAGTCGCACTCGCCATTTCCCAATCCTAAACCTTTTCGGTGAGAAAGGTACGGGCAAGACAACGCTTGCCACCTCTCTCCAGTCGTTCTTTATCCACAGCGTCGACCCACCGAACCTCGGTGTTACCTCCGTTCCGGCTATGAATGACCGCGTCAGTCAGGCGGTCAATTCGCTTGTCGTGTTCGACGAGTATAAGAACGACCTTGATATACGAAAAATCGCATACCTCAAAGGCTTGTGGGGTGGCGGCGGCCAAACAAAGAAGAATCAGAACACCGACGGAATGGCGGCGCAGACCATCATCTCCACCGGCATTGCCCTTTGCGGCCAGGATAAGCCGACACAGGACATGGCACTATTTACCCGTGTGTTGTTCCTCGCTTTCTCCAAAACCTCTTTCTCCAAGCCGGAGCGCGATGCTTACGAGGATCTTGTAGCCATGTGTTCGTTGGGAAACACCCACATTACTATCGAAGTACTGAAGAACCGTCAGCTATTCGAGAAGAATTTTTCCAGTGCATACACACTGACAAAATCGGAACTTTCCAAAATAATCGAGGGCGAGAAAATACACGACCGTATCTTCGGCAACTGGATTATACCACTTGCCGCTTTCCGCACCCTCGAATCGGTGCTGTCGCTTCCGTTCAGCTACAACGACCTGCTCACGGTTGCCGTGGCCGGTATGCGCTTGCAGAACGAGACGGCACAGGAAAGTTCGGAGATGGGCGACTTCTGGGAAGCTCTGCAAGGCTTCCACACACAAGGCCGCGCCATCGACAAGGCTCATTTCCGCATCAAGTGGCACCGCACTTTCCGCAGTACAACAATGAAAGAGGATATGGTGTTCCCGGAAGCTACTCCCGTGTTATACTTGAACAGCGCAGCCGTGGCCGGTCTGTTCAATGGTCGCAGCTCGGCTAACGCCACCGCCAACCGCAGCAACTGGAGTACAATGCTTTCCTATCTCCGCTCGCATCCGTCGTTCCTCGGTCTGAAACAGGACCGGTTCACTATTCTGCTCGCCAACGGACAGCCGGACTACACCTTTGAGACCGTGAACGGTTCATCGGTGCGCAAGTTGAAAGTAAACCGCCCCAAGGCGATGTGTTTCAACTATGCCATGCTCAAAGCGGAGTTCGGGCTGAACCTCGAAACCGAGGTTATCTCCGAATCGGAGGAACTTGCAGAGGACGCAGAACCTGCCGCACCGGAACAGCAACCACAGCAGCAAGAGCAAGTTCCTCGCTCTCTTTTCGATGCTCCAAGCAACGAAGAAGAAGTGCCGTTCTGACATTATTAAACCTCATTCTTTACTCTAAGGTCAACTCCAAAGGTTGGCCTTTTTATTTTCCAAAAGCAAAGGTGAGGAAAGCAAAAGCGTATATTTTCGGAAAGTCACCGTTGACAACAAAGCACTCTTTGGCTATCAACGACTTATGAAAATATACAGCGTTGACAATCGTTGACACTGGTAGTCATTTTCGGAAATCCGAAAATTTCGGGAGACAAGCGTTGACACTTTTCTGCCCTATCTATACTTATCTTATTTTTCTTTCAAAAAGAGATAAAGTATTGTAATAGAACTGCTTTACGCATCGCATTTTGACTTCGACAGACTCGCTGTCTACGGTGTCAACGCTGTCACCCCTCCAAATATATTGCTTCCATATATTTTCACTTCTTTGCCGAGGCTGAAAATCTGCAAATCGCGTCCCCCGAAGTCACGCTATATCCCTCTTTGGAAATAGGTAATACTACTGAATATCAGTATCTTTGCATAAGAATTACAGCAGATTATGAGCAACATTTGCATCTACTTACCACTCGAAGATTACCTCGCCCAATGGTTCATTCACGAACAAGGGGGCGAGGTGCCGGTGCATCTTCTTCGAGGTTCGGTAGAGAGTAAACTTCTGCAAACCTATCTTGCCAAACGTCCAATAGGACAGTTGCCGGAATCGGGCGACGGCAAAACGGCCATCGCCATTCCTACGTTCCGCAATCGCCCGGCGGAAACCTACAATTTTCTTCCGAAACACGCTCTTTCTTCTCTGCTGAACATCATCCGTGAACGTTTCGATGTCCAGTTGTGGGAAGACTTGCATCAATTCGGTAAGATCGGCAAACGCCAAGACTATCTCATTTACGCATTTATGGAGAAGCACGGCATAGAGGCTTCGGAGAAGAACTGGAATGCCATTGCAAAGCGTTATCAGCGGCAAAGAAATGAATATCTCCACCGAGAACGCTCAAAAAAACAGTATTCTCGAAAAAAATTTCATTGATTTCAGCACCGCAAATTTTCAATTATGCTATTTATGCTATAATGCGAACATCCACTCAAATACTACCCGGAATTAAGGCTATCGGCTGGGTCGATTGCCGACACCTGCCGAGGCGCGTTGACCTCTCCGCTATCTGCGGTATGCAGGTAGCCGTCCTCACGGATGTTCACCCCATATCGTTCTTTGACGAGCCGACCTGCGAATATCAGACCAAGAAAGACGGTGCCGGGTACGAGGACACCGCCACCTTGAAGTTCCTGACAAGCGAGATACTTCCCCGGTCTGCCGTTCTCGGTTTTGTCGTTACCGATGTAAACAATCAAAGCTATCTTATCGGCTCGCTCGAGCATCCGCATCCCATTGTGGAGTGTCAGCAGCAGACCGGCATACCGTCGGGCGATGCCGCCGGATATGCCTACGAAATAAAACACGTCAGCATCAAGTCGATGGTGCCGTGCATCATATAACAGCCCATCAGGTCATACACAGATTTTGAAGTTAGGAAACCGCTTGTCCGTGAGGATCGGCGGTTTTCGTTTTTCAGCGGTAAGCGGAAAGGCTATATTATATATAAGGTAAGCGAGAGCCACACTTGCGAGCGACACCCTGCGTCGGGTCAGGAACTGCGGTCAGCGGTGGCGGTACACGGGTGCGCCTAAGTTGCAGCCCCATAAACAGGACGGCTGCATTATCGAAGCGGCAAGTCCGCCCATTGTTCCAATATCTCGTTGTAGCACCTCTCTTTGATGTTAGGCAAGTGTCCCGTTCTCCGCAGTAGCCCTTCGGGTGTCAAGTCTGTAATACTCCGGCCATCGGATTTTCGGCTCGTGCTGAGCCTGTCGCACTATGGTTGAATATTCGTCGCCTCGTCTATGCCGCCCTCGGTTTGTCAGTGGTAGCCGGAGGCAGCTCTCAAAGTCTGTATCTGAACCATCGGCTCTTTATCGGGGCTGCCCATCAGCGTGAGCCTTGCAGGGATTGGTGTCGCGCATCGAGCCGCAACGGTCAAGCCACGGACGGCACCGCCGCCATTGTACTTGCCATATTCGTAAGTACCCACATTGACAGGTGTTCTCTATGCCGTCTGCGCTGCTCTTGTTGCTCCAGCATCGTCGGTCGGGGTCAGTCGTTCCGTCCTATCGTGGCGGCACAACGCTCTCCGTGAGCCTCATTCCCTGCTTTTCATCTTTCATCTCCGTTTCCATTTTTCGGGTAACACTCCCGGCTCATCGTCTTGTTTTACCCCGCAAAGTTATTACCTCCCTGCGAAACGCCAAGGTCAGGCACTCCGTGTTTGACGAAAAAAGTTCTTCACGCTTCGCTCCGTTGCAGCTAAACTTTTTGCGCACAAAACCTTGTCTAATACCATTTCCGCCGTGGAGGTACTTTTCGGGCAGCGTAAAACAAAAAACAATGAACCATACGTTAAACCCTCTAATTTCAACTGCAATGAGATTACAATTCGGAGAACTCAACATCACTCCAAGAGTCGTGAACCGACTCCACGAACTGGACTTCACTGTCCCCGAACTCGAAGATGCCATCGCCGACCACAAGAGCAGCTGCGACGGCGAACCCTCTGTCTACGTCGGTACTTACGGCAAGTACAACGACGGCTCGCTCTGCGGCCTGTGGATTGACCTCAGCAGCTTCGACGACTACGACGAGTTTATCAATTTCTGCAAGGCTATCCACGCCGACGAGGAAGACCCGGAGCTGATGGCTCAGGACTTCGAGTGCTTCCCCCGGCAGTGGTACAACGAGGGCTTCATGGACGAGGACGATTTCAACCATATCCTCGAATACTCGGAAATGTGCGACAAGCACGGCGACGAGGCCGTCGATGACTATATGGAGTATTACGACGACTTCGACAACTTCGATGAAGCCTACTGCGGAGAATGGGACAGCGAAGAGGACTTCGCCCGTAGCATCGTAGAGGATTGCTACGACATTGAAAAGTCAATGGGCAGTCTTGCCAATTACTTCGATTATGCCGCCTTCGCTCGCGACCTGTTCATGTGGGACTACAACATGGGCGCACACAATCATGTGTTCCGCCGCCTCTGACCCCTGACCCAACGGCTTCGGGAGTCGCTCGCAAGAGCGGCTCCCGCTGTTTATAGTTCCAATGAGTTTTCTTTCAAAAGAAAATCATAGATGCTTATAATGGTTATCCCGGATTCATTATGCAAAACAGGAGTGTATTCTCCCAATATTATGATTTTCTTGAATGAATCATCTATGTTTCTTAAAGATGCTTCTTCCTGTTTGACCTTTTCTTCATCAATCATTCTATAAGCTGACTGAATATAGTACCGCTTACTGCCTTGGTTACAGACAAAATCCACTTCGAGATATTGTCTGCCACGCTCGCCATTCTCATTTCGCATCTGCTTTGGCACGACTCCGACATCCACACTGAATCCTCGTGCTATCAGCTCATTGAAGATTACATTTTCCAAAAGATGTGTATATTCAACTTGTCTGAAATTCAGACGCATATTCCGCAACCCACAATCTGTGAAGTAGTATTTATAAGGGCTGTCAATATACCGTTTCCCTTTAATATCGTACCTGCTTGCTTTTTCCATCAAAAAAGAGTCACAGATATATTCAAGATAATTGACTATGGTGTTGCGACTTACCTTTTCATGCTTCACACTTTCAAAGGTATTGGCGAGTTTCGTTGCATTTGTAAGTCCTCCGATAGAAGAAGCAAGTATATTGAGAAGTTCGTCAAGAACTTCGGTGTTCTTAATCTTATAGCGTTTTACAATATCGCTGATATAGGTATTTTCAAATAATGCCTTCAGCATCTCTACCTTTTCTTCATGTGTTTCCTTTTCAACAACTTGCGGCAACCCTCCGTAAATCATATAGTCGCGCAGCGCATCGGCCTGATTCGCATTTGTTGTCGAGATAAATTCTCTGAAAGACAGTGGATGCAATCTCACTTCTTCACCACGTCCGGCAAACTCGGTTCTTACTTGTTTTGACAAAAAACGGGCATTACTGCCGGTAACATATACATCCGCATTGCTCTGATTAAGATAACTGTTAAGCACATCCTCAAATTCCGGGACGAGCTGTATCTCATCAATCATGACATAATGCATTTTAGCATCGGTCAACTTGGAATCTATGTATGTAAGCAACGCATCGGGGTCACGTAATGGCTTATTACGTCTATCTTCAAGATTGATATTGATTATATGTTCATTATCAACACCTTGCTCTTTAAGCCATCCGGCATAAAGGGTTGATAACAAAAATGATTTACCACATCGGCGTATGCCGGTTACAATTTTAATCTTGCCATTATGTCGTTTGGCAATAAGTTTTTGAAGATAGGTGTCGCGCTGTATTATCATATCTACTGACAAAAACTGTGTCTTGTCACACTTTTTGTCAGTGCAAAGGTATCTCATTATTTTGATTCCACCAAATTTTTCTGTCTTTTAGTGGCTAATTATATAGCGGTAATTTTGGCATAGCAAAATGATTTTCTATGTCTAAAACCGCATACAACATCTCGCTCAAAGGCTATGTCGGAGGTTCCGACTTCGACCGCAAGACCGTTGACACGACCCTCGCACAAAACGAGGGTAAGCGCGTCAATGTACTTATCGACAGCCTTGGCGGTTCTCTCGCCACCGGCTTGTCTATCTCATCGGCTTTCCGCAATCACGGCAATGTTGCCGTCCACTTCGTGGGGCTGAATGCCTCGGCTGCAACCATCGCTTCGCTCGGTGCAGCGCATATCTCAATGGATGCCGGGGCTATGTACCTCGTGCATAAATGCTCGATGGCTTTCTTCGAGTGGGGCAGTCTCAACAGCGACCAGTTCGCTACGCTCATTGCCGACTGTGAGAAAATTAAGGCCGACCTCGACAAGCTCGACCTCAATGTAGCCCAACTCTATGCCGCCCGGTGCAAGCGCAAGCCCGAAGACCTGCTCGTCCTGATGAAAGTCGGAGGCTGGCTCTCGGCAAAGGAAGCCCTCGAATGGGGCTTTGTTGATGAAATCACCGACCTTGCCGACGAACCGGCTCCCAAACTCACCGATGCTCTCGCTTCCGCTATGGCCTCGGAGGGTATGCCTATTCCGAATATACCGCTGTCAGAGGCTGACCGCGATTCTATCTTCGGGAAGTTCATCACCGCGCTTACATCTTTTTTCAAACCGTCAACCAATCCAATCACTACCGCAATGAATAAGACCTACACTTTCCTGTGTGCCGTTCTCGGCATCTCGGCTATTGCCCTGACGGACAATAAAGCCTCACTCACCGATGAAGACCTTGTCAAGATTGACAACGCCCTCAAAGAAAAAGACGATGTTATCGCTTCTAAGGACACAACCATCGCTGACCTCCAAGCCAAGCTCGACAAGAAACCGGCTGAGGACACCTCGGCAGTCGTAGACGATGCCAAGCAGTCCGGCAAGGCTGACCCCAAGAACGATGTCGAGCAGTTTGTAGATACCTACAACTCCGCCCGCGCTCTTTTCAACGAAGTATAAACCATAAAATCCCATACCACAATGGCAGGTAAATTTTCATTCACTCTCCAAGAGTATCAGGAAGCCGCGGTCAAATATCGCCCCGACCTCCTTATGCTCCCGATTATCGGCATCGGCGACACGCTCCAGTTTATGACTGGCCGCCCCGGCATCCGATACAAGGAGCGCGTCGGCAACCTCACAGGTGACGCACAGTTCGCTCCCTACAATCCGCAACGTGCCGTGGACTACAACCTCGGCATCGAGTTCCGAGACCTCGAAACCTACTTTGGCTCCGTTGTGGCCAACTTTGAGCCTAACAGCGCAATCTCCACATTGCTCGGTACTGGCGCGACCAAGGGTGACGGTCAGATGACTACGCCAACCGCTCGCCACGTCCTCGCCAAGATTGCCAAGAACCTATCCGAACATCTCAACGATGCCGTATGGAACGGAAAGCGCAACGCCGCCGGTGATACCACCGCCGACCTGTTCGACGGCTTCGACACGATTACCGAAAAGGAAATCGCCAACGGTGCTATCGCCGAAGCCGAGGGCAACTACATGAAGTTCACCGACGCGATTACTCCGACTAATGCCGTTGACATCGCCAAGGAGATTCTGTTCTCCCTCGACCCGCGCCTCCGCTCACAAGACCTCTATCTCTACTGTTCGCAGGACTTCGTCGACAAGTACAACGAAGGCTACCTGCTCACTCACGGCGGCATACCGTACAACACCCAATACGGACAAGGAGCTGTCGAAGGCTCTAACGGCAAGCTGAAATTCTGTCCGCTCTACAACAAGGCCGGCTCGAAGTTCATGCACGTTACCACCAAGAGCAATATGCTCGTGGGCTACGACCAGATGGGCGACGTGGAGAATGTGATGGTCAAGGAGTATGCTCCTTTCATCCTCTCTTACATCGCCACCATGTTCTTCGGTGTGCAGTTTGAAACGCTCGACAAACGCCGTTTCAAAACCATTGAAATAACCGTCTAATTCTCCGCTACTATGGCAAATAAATGTACATCTATACAGAAATCGCTCGGTTGGTGCCAAGGCACTCCCGAGCTTCCCGGTGTGAAACGCCGTATCTACTACCTCGCCAAGAGCGAAATTGTGGCGTTCCCACAACTCCCTCGTGATGAACTCGGTCGCGCAACCTCCGCAATCCTTACCGGTGACTTCACCCTCGTCGCTGATTCAAAGTGGAAGTATATCGACATCCTCCCCGACAAGTCGCAGCTTACTTCCGAGGCGCAGGGCGAACTGCCCTCGCAGACGCAGCTCAACAAGCTCACTGCCGTTCACCCAGGTGTCGGTGCTGATGCGTCAGCAGCTGCTGCCTACATCAACAACACCGACAATGTGTTTGTCGTGGAAGATATGAAAGGCAATCACCGCGTCCTCGGTAACGACAAGTGGAACACGAAAGCCACTGTCGCACAGGATTTGGGTCAGGGTGCCACCGGCACAACCTCGACCACAATCTCCGTCGAGGCTACCGACGAAGTGCCTGCACCATTCTATGTCGGCAACCTCGAAACCGAGGACGGCGATATTGACTGCTCCGCTACCGGCACAGTCAAGAAAGCGTAACGGCCCATTCTCCACATAACCCTATGGATAGAGCCGTCAGGAAAGGAGCTGTATCGTTGGACGAGATGTTGAACAACATCGAAGTGCCTTCGCTCGATGTTCCCGACCTCGACGGCTCTTTTGTTCCCACAGGAGAAGCAAAAGACTTGTTCGCCGAGAAAAAACGTGCAGCATGGAAAGACGTGCAGCAAGCCGAGGCTCGTTGCGACTTCGCTCCTAACAAGGTGCGAATTTCCTACCGCAATCCTCAGTTTGGCATTATCTCACTATGGAAAAAGTCGGTCTACGGCAGAACCTTGACCGACATTAAAGGCGACCCTGAAATGGTCGAAAAATTTGCCGAGGGCATGAACACCCTAATCCGGCAAATTCTCGGTCACTCGCTCGCCAATGGCGACTGGTGCATCGTTACCTCGCCAAAGCGTCGCCACAAGACCCGGAATTTCGCATCGCTTATTTCCACTCGTCTTGCTGAATTGCTCGGCATACCGTTTTACGAAGACCTTGCCGAGTGCCACTCCAAGCATCGTGTCGGAGCTGTCTTTACCTTTGGCAAGACACCGCCCACAGAAAGTAATATTATCGTTTTTGACGATTTCGTTACCACCGGCGCCACGATGATTTCAATGCGAGAGCTGCTGATGTCACTCGGCAAAAATCTCGTGTTCTTCACCGGAATAAACAATAAGCTATAAATCAATAGAATAAAGAACGTGTCGGCGAAGCCAATGTCCTTCTTCTAATGCCGGATGTTCAAACTCTCCGACTTTACTCATCCCGATTTTATTCATTACTCTTTCAGACGGCGCATTTACAACAGCCGTGAAAGAGTACAATTTTTTCATCCCTATTGTTCTTGCAAAATTCAAAACTGCGCTTGCTGCTTCTGTTGCGTAACCATTGTTCCAATATCGCTTGTCAAGTCGCCAACCGATTTCAGTTTCGCCTTTGATTTCAGAATCAAAGCCTATTTCATGTAAACCTACATAGCCTATAAACTTGCCGGTTGACTTCAACTGTACAGCAAAAAGCCCGTATCCTTTCGTATTCATCTCACTTATAATTCGATGTGCGAAGTTGTCGCTGGTCTCTTTGCTTAAAGTATTCGGGAAATATTTCATTACCGATGCATCGCCATTCATCTCTGCAAATGGTAATAAATCGCTATAACGCCACTCACGCAAAATAAGTCGTTCTGTTTCTATGCTCTCTATCATACTGCAAAATTACACATTTTCCGTCTTTTAGAGAGTAAAGTCCTCAGTATAATTTTGTGGCAGATAAAATTATATGCCATTATGGACCACAAATTTACCGAACTCATAAAGCAATGGCTTGAAACACCCGAAGCGGAGCGCGACTACTCCGTTGGCGCTCTTTACATTTTGAAACTCTCCGGCAATCAAATCATGTATCGCAACATCGTTGCTCAACTTGACCGCCGCCACGATGTGGTGGAGTATCAGCTTCAGAAATACTACAATTTCCGCGTTCAAGCCCTCACTCATGCGCAAGTCGAGGAAATGGCCGAACAGGTAGAAACCATCGTGGCCGAGCATTTTCCGCTCGCCGCCAAAGCGGACGAAGCTCCGGCTAAAGGCAAACGTGCCGACCACGATTCGCTTCCGGACGATATTAAGGCGAAATTCGTAGAGAACCTTTCGATTCTACAACGTATGCGCGAGCTGCATCTGCGCCTACGCTCGCTCTCGCTTGAAAACGCGACCTGCCCGGACTCTGAGCGTTATCCGTTCCTCAAAGAACTTATATCGCTCGACAAGAAACTTCATGCCAACTGGGAGGCTTACGATAGGTATGTCATAGGTCAGAGTGACGAGGGCAAAAGTAGAAAACCCGCACGCGCCACCCCTAAGAAGAAACCTCGTAACTCATAACTCTGACCTCATACTTATATGAAGCGCACCGCCTCGATAGACCAAATCCTCCGGCCACTCTCAGATAATCCTTTTCAGGCATATCTGAGTAATGCCGTGCAGGTGGCCGACATCCTCGAATGGATTTTGTCGCAGGTCGGTGTCGCAGAAGTCTGGCAGACTTCCTTCTCAATCTCCGAGGAATTTCTTCGCCGCTTATTCTTTATTACAAAGGATAAGCGCGTGAGCCGGATTAACCTTGTGCTCGACCACAAGGCGACCAACAAGACGCTCAAACTTTGGGCGTTCATCACCCAAGTTATCGAGCGAACCTATCTTGCTGACAACCACAGCAAGATTTTGTTGGTGAAATCCGAGCGCGGCGACACGGTCAGCGTCATCACCTCGCAGAACCTCACTCGCGGCAACCGCCACGAGTCCGCTTTTATCTCGACCTCGCCGGAGATTTTCGCAAATCTCCATGCGCAGGTCAACGACCTTATCACTAACCATTCAGTTCCTCTCCATGACCTATTCAGAGAACGACTTGCTGCAGATTGAAAAATTTGCGAGTATCTACCTCAAAATTTCCGACATGGCCGTAATACTCGATATTCCGGCTGATGTGCTGCGTTCCGACATCGCCGACCGAAGTACGGACGTGTCGAAAGCCTACCGCCGAGGCAAGGCTGCCTCTAAGGTCAAGCTCCATTCTCAGGAAATGATGCTTGCACAGGTAGGCTCGCCACTCGCCATCGAGAACGCTCACCGCAATCTTCTCGACATGGAGGAGGACGAGTAGCCGCCATGAGTTACCCAAATGCTATCGAAGTTTGCCGCGCCGAACTCTTTACCAAAGAGGTAGAGTTGCGCGAGCGTTATCCCGGCCAGATGGTCGAGAAAGTCTTGCGTGTGCGCGAAATGTATAACTGGTTTATCGCCAACCCCGACGGCACAGACCGCGAGTTTGTCGCCGAGGTGTGCCAACGGCACGGAATACACCGCACTACGGCTTATTCCGACCTTGCCGTTGTCAAGTCGTTGCTTCCTATGCTTGGAAGCGCGAGCCGCGACTTCCACCGTTGGCGCACCAACGAAATGCTTATCGCCACTTACAAAATGGCGGAGAAGCGCAAGGACAGCAAGACTATGGAACGCGCCGCAACCGCCTACGGCAAGCTCAACCGCGTTGACCTCGAAGATGAACAGGCTATACCGCTCGACCAAATTCTCGTTCAGCCTTTCATGGCTACCGATGATCCGCGTGTCCTCGGCATAGAGCCTATCCCGAACATCAACGAGAAAATATCGGCGATGATCGAGAAATACCGAAAGGAAACTATCGACATTGAAGATGTCGAGTTTGAGGAAGTTGATTTGGAGTTCGATAAATTATTTCCGTCAGATAACGCAACCGATGATAGCAATGATTAGTCCAACAATCATAAGTCCGAATCCGATTGCTCTCTTTTTGCCCCAAGTGGGCTTCATGGCATTTGTTTCAATAGGTTGCTTTCTCGCTTTATGAAAGGCATAGGTGTACTTCATCGCATAGGCCATTAAGTATAACGCGCCTATGATATTTATTCCGATACCTACATATATTAAAACATCTTGCATATCATTAAAACACGATGGCAGAGAAGAAAGTTTACTTTAACAAGCCCCAACGCCTCACACAGCTTATAGGCGCGAACACTACCGTTATCGTCGCAGGTCGCCGCACCGGCAAAACGGACAGCATAGCTGCTCCGTTTGTTCTGCGCAATATGCAGCGTATGCCCGGCTCGACTGGCGGCATCGTGGTTCCTACCTTCAAGCACGGACTGACTAACACCATTCCGGGCTTGCTCGCCGCGTGGAAACGCTGGGGTTTCATCGAGGGCATACACTACGTTGTCGGTCGGAAACCGCCGAAGTCGTTCCGTCAGCCTATTATCGACCCGAAAGATTATGAACACGTCATATCTTTCTACAACGGCTCGATCGCAGTGATTATCTCACAGGACCGGCCCGGCAGCTCCAACTCGCTCACGCTCTCATGGCTGCTCGTGGATGAAGCGAAGTTTATTGACTACGCCAAACTCAAAGACGAAACGCTCCCGGCCAATGGTGGCATTAAGTCGCACTTTGGCAAGCACTCTTTCAATCACTCAATTATGATATTGAGCGATATGCCGCAGACGCAGAAAGGCTCGTGGTTCCTGCACTACCGCGACAAGATGGACGTGGAACTTATCAAAACCATTGAGGCCACGGTCTATGAGATATGGCGCACCAAAGAGCGCATCCGCGCCCTTAACGCCCGTGGTGAGCAAGTGCCTCCATATCTCAAAGGCTATCTGCGCCGCCTTGACCGCGACCTCAATAAGATGCGCTCCGTCGCGGTCTATTACCGTGAGTATTCCTCGATTGAAAACTTGCAGCTTCTTGGCGAGAACTACATTAAGCAGATGAAGCGCGACCTTACTCCTTTGACATTCCAAACCTCTATCCTGTGTCAGCGGATCGGAATTGCAAAGGACGGTTTCTATTCCTCGATGCGCGAGGGGCACAAGTACGATGCCAACGATAATCAGTACCTCGATACTCTCGGTTACGATTATGACTTCTCGACGCTCGACGCTCGCGCCGACAAGGACGTTGACCCCGACGCGCCAATCTGCATAGGCATGGACTATAATGCAAATATCAACTGGATTGTCGCCGGACAGCCTCGCGACCGTCGGCTCAATGTGATTAAATCCTTCTACGTCAAGTTTGAGCGTAAGATACCGGCTCTCGTCGAGGACTTCTGCCGATATTATGCCTCGCACCGCAACAAAACCGTTGTGTTCTATTACGATGCAACGGCACTCGGCTCAAACTATGCAGTCAACGAACAGGATTTCCGTTGGGTGGTAGTCCACGAGTTCGAGCGGCAGGGCTGGCGTTGCGAAGCCGTGTACCTCGGAAACCCGATGCGACACGATGAAAAATACCTGCTCATCAACCAAGGCTTCGCAGGTAAGCAACGCCTGATGCCCTTCTTCAACCGCTCGAACAACGAGGACTTGATACTCGCCATCCAGTCTGCCGGTGTCAGTCGCGGACGCAACGGCTTCCGCAAAGACAAGTCCGGCGAAAAGCTCGCAGAGTCCGAAGAAGACCTCCTCGAACACCGCACCGACGGCACCGACGCTTTCGATACTCTCTACATCGGCGCTGAGAAATTCCCTTACCACGACTCTTTCAGCCTGTCAATGTCAGGCGTAATTTGATTTCAGTTGAGATGCTAAGCCTCCCAACTGAAAAATTTTCACTACCTTTGTATATAAAATTTTGGATATGAAAATTGAAGAAGCTCTCTCGATACTTGGCAGCGACTTTGCAGATTTCAAGATTAAAGGTAACTGTGCGTACTCTCCAACATCTTCTATCTGCTATCGCTACTCAAAGATGTACGAAGATAAACCTATATGGTGGACTTCGGAGTATTTTATTCGCGCTGACTCCTCCGATTATGTTATAATCGCCATTGAGAATCGCGGCATACTTGTTATTCCCACAAAAGTTATCAAGGACTACTGGTATTTCCTTGATATGGGTACTCTCGCCAATGGTCGTATAAAAATTTGTATTAAAGAGGAAGATGGCAAGATTGTTCTTTACAATAAGAAAGACCAACCCACTTATGATGTAACCAAATATCTCCATTAAGACACCGCGCATCTCCATCAATTCTTGCGATTTTTCCCTTTAGATACCTAAATTCTCAAAAAAATCGCTAACTTTGCACTGATAATACGTTCAAAATCTGACAATGACCTAAAGTAACAAAGACATACGGCGAGAGCCGAAAAACTTTGAGAACTCCTGAGTAGTCGTTACAGGCTTTGGTCAGCCTTCAGATGCTATTTGGAAGTTCTCTTTTATGTTATTTGACATTGACTCCAGAGCAAAAAGCACGACAAATAATTGACCGCACTTTTAGGACTTCGGGCTGGGGAATTGTCAGTCGAGACGATTACTCCCCTGAAATGTCTGCGGTTGCTATTGAAGAAAGCCTTATGAGACATAATCTTGAGGCTGATTATCTTATGTTTATCAATGGGAAAGCCGTTGCTGTTTTAGAGGCTAAAAGAGCTGAGGTTGATGTTTTTTCGCCTGCTGTAATACAGCAAGCGGAAAACTATGCTCACAATGTAGTGTCTTGGTGTCAATCTATTCAGACGCCATTACCTCTTGTTTATATTTCAAACGGTAATAAAATAATATATCGAGACTTGCGTAATCCGGATTCGGAATACATAGAGATTCCAAAAATTCATACCCCTAAAGAAATTAAGCGACTTTTGGGTATTACAGATTTTTATGCTGGACTACCGAACCTTGAAAAAGAAGGACTGAGAGATTGTCAGTATGAAGCGATAACAAACCTTGAAAAAGTTTTTAGAGCGGGGTATAGAAAGGGACTTATCCATATTGCAACGGGGGCAGGTAAAACGTGGACGGCATGTTTAGCTTCATATCGTATGTTAAACTATACTCCGATGAAACGCATCCTTTTTCTCGTAGATAGATGTAATCTCGGCGAACAAGCTGAAAGTGAATTTGGCACTTTTAAGTTAACAGAAAATAAGGAACCATTCAATACTATTTTTGCCGTTGAACGCTTAAAATCAAATAGTTTCAATAAAAATGCAAGCGTTTATATTTCCACTATTCAAAAATTATTTTCATTTTTAAGAGGCGAAGCTACAGATGAAGAAGATGTAGATGTTGATAATTCTGACGACAACGTTCCTTCTTCTCCTGTTGTTTTACCCGACAATCCGCTAATTCCCAAAGACTTCTTTGATATGATTATCATTGATGAATGCCACCGCTCTATATATGGGAATTGGAGGCCTGTACTTGAATATTTTGAAAATGCAAAACTTATAGGACTAACAGCAACTCCAAGTCAAGAAACAATAGAGTTTTTTGACTACATACGTATTTCCGAGTACACGTTGGAACAATCCATAAGAGATAAAGTCAATGTTCCAGCTCGAATATATCGTATTAAAACAAGAGCGACTGAGGATGGCGGAGCGATTAATGAAGGCGACCCATTAAAGAAAATTACTCGATATACAGGAAAGATTGAACAAACTAAAAGTGCTGACACTGAGCAATATTCTGCTTCCGAACTTAATAGAGGAATAGTAAACCCTGCACAAATCAAACTTATTCTCGAAACTTATAGAGATGCGGTGTATAGTGAGATGTTCAATGACCCTCCGCGTGAGCCAAATTTTGACTATCTCCCTAAAACGTTGATTTTTGCTGCTAATGAAGACCATGCGACTAACATTGTTAATATCGCAAAAGATGTCTTCAATCGGCATGATGATGTTTTTGTTCAAAAAATTACTTGTAAATCAGGAAACCCAAAGGCACTTATAAAGAATTTCAAAACATCTCGAGACTTCCGTATTGCTGTTACTGTTACTTTAGTTGCCACAGGTACGGATGTTAAACCTATTGAAGTGGTGATGTTTATGCGCGACGTTGATTCTGACCAATTATATCAACAAATGAAAGGTCGCGGTGTGAGATCATTACCTCTTGATATGCTTCGCAACGTTACTCCAAATGCTTTTGGGAAAGAATGCTTTTTTCTTGTTGATGCTGTCGGAGTAACTGAACACGAACACAGTGTAACATCTCCTACTACTGAAACTTCCACCTCTATACCTCTTAGCAAACTTCTTGAAAGAATTTCACACGGAGAGGTGTCTGATGAGAATTTGAATTTACTGGCTTCTAAATTAACAGATATTAACAGACGAACCTCCGAATCCGACAAAAACAAATTTTTTAATATTGTTCATATGGGCATTATAAATATTGCAGATAATATATATAATGCTTTAGGTAGCGGTTCATTACCACAGTATCTAAGTGTTAATGAACCTAACTTAGAGAGGAAAGCACTTGTTAGAGTTTTGGCTATTTCTCCTGAGGCAAGAAAACTTTTATGTGTTTTTAATGCCGGATATCAGAAAATTTTGCAACCAGGAGATGATGAACTCATTGAGAAAGGTTTTTCCCAAGAGCAATCCGAATCCAATACCAAGACGTTTGAGGATTATATTAATGCTCACAAAGACGATATAGAAGCTTTGCGAATAATTTACAATAATCAAGGAGAACCTTTAACTTATAAAATGTTATCGGAGTTACAAGAATCATTGATGCGTGTAACTCATACTTTTTCCGTTTCAAGGTTGTGGCACGATTACGAAATTCTATATCCTGAAAAAGTTAGAAAATTTACTTCTCAGGAAGAAAAGGACGCAATGACGAATATAATCCAACTTGTGCGATTTGCATTCCATATTATTCCTGAATTATATTCACTCCCTTCGTTGGCAGCCCAGCGATTTGAATTGTGGTGTGGACAAGCACAACGTCCTCTTTCCAATAAGCAGAAAGAAATAATACGACAAGTCGTTGGGTATATTGTTACGAATGGATATACAACTTTGGACGATATTAGAAATTATGATAAAACTACTGCCGCCCAACTCGTTGTGAATTTCGGTGGAGAGATAACTTACACTCTTTCTTCTCTTTCTCAATTCTTGATTTTTAACAAAAAAGCTGCGTAATATGGCAACCGAAAACCCTGCTATTCAAAATATCATAAAGAAAGTATATGATTTGGCAACCATACTTTCGGGACAAGGAATTGCGTTTACTGATTATATAAAGCAACTCTCATATCTTTTATTCCTTAAAATGGACTTTGAAAATTCCACTCTTTTCGGAGTTGAATCTTCAATTCCTGATGATTGCCAATGGGATAAAATTGCAGACCTAACAGGCACAGATTTAGTTGAAAAATATGAGAAAATTCTTGATGTCCTCAGCGAACAAAATGGACTCATTGGAACTATTTTCACTCGTGCCAAAAATGAAATAACTCGTCCGGTATATCTTCAAAAAGTTATACGGCTTATTGGAGAAAACCAATGGCTTGTTATGGACGAAGATGTTAAAGGTGCTATATATGAAAGCATACTTGAAAAATCTGGGGGCGACAGTAAGAGTGGAACAGGACAATATTTTACTCCACGCTCTCTTATTCAAGTTATGGTTGATGTAACAAAACCACAAATCGGAGAAACTGTTGCAGATCCGGCATGTGGCACTGGAGGATTTCTCCTGTGTGCCTTTGAATCAATGAAAAACCAATCGAATGACAGGGCTAAGATTGAATTTCTTAATAATTCAACTTTTTTTGGTACAGATAATACTCCTCTTGTAGTTACATTGGCTTCAATGAATATGTATTTGCATGGTATTGGCACAGAAAAAAGTCCAATATCATGTGCAGATTCACTTGAAAAAGCACCAGATTTCGCAGTTAATATTGTTCTTGCTAATCCTCCCTTTGGTACAAGAGCCGCCGGTTCGGTTCCCATTAATCGAGATGATTTCATTAAAGACACTTCCAATAATCAGTTAAATTTCCTTCAACATATTATGTCATTAATGAAGGAAGGGTCGAGAGCTGCCGTTGTTTTGCCTGATAATATACTTTTTGAGGCAGAAGGAGAAGTAGTTAGACGGGAACTACTTAATCATTATAATCTACATACTATTTTACGCTTGCCGACAGGAATATTCTATAAACAGGGTGTTAAAGCAAATGTATTGTTTTTTTCAAAGGGAGGTTCTACGAAGGATGTGTGGTTTTATGATTATCGCACGGATATACACCACACGCTTGTCAACAAACCTATGCTTCGTTCACATTTAGATGAATTTGTTAGGCTTTATATGCCCGATGATATTTCGCTTAGAGAGGAAACCTATTCTGAAAACAATCCCACTGGACGTTGGCGTAGAGTTTCTGCAAAAGATATTTTAGGTTCTCCACGCTCAAGTTTGAATATTAGTTGGATAAAAAACAATGATGATGATGAAATTACAACTGCTCAGTTAGTAGATGAAATTTCATACGATAATAGTTGCGTCAACTCAATATTATCGTCTTTATCCACATTCTTAATTTCAAATGATGAGGTGGTGGAATCCTGCAATATTTCTTTAACGGATACTCTTAATCAATACTTCGGTTATTTTTTAGTGGCTCCGAGGAGCCGAGTGTTTAATCCGTTAA
>ENA-OPSJ01000432-OPSJ01000432.1-human-gut-metagenome-genome-assembly--contig:-NODE-432-length-37520-cov-27.145069_pt1 | contig 37520 bp, 32 predicted proteins | sample MGYA00241801_ERZ501893 | MGnify/ENA primary metagenome ERZ501893 (study PRJEB25962, sample SAMEA2042219) | human gut metagenome | biome: human gut; feature: human-associated habitat; material: faeces...
CCAAAGTCCCGGCCAAATCCATTTTTGACTGGGACTTTGGCGATGATAAGGGAGAGGTTTTCAATGGTGGAAGGCATCAATCTTACTCTTATGAGAAGTCTGGATTTTATGATGTAACCTTACATGTCACTAATTCTGATGGATTAGATTTGACTTGTACTCGAACTGTAGTTGTATGTAATTATGGACATACTACTCTTCAGGATACCATCTACAATTTGATAGATAGGTATATTCCCAAAGAATTGCATGAGAGTATGACCATAGAAGATAAAACTGCATACATAACTAAATGGCAATTATATATCTTCCCACTAGTAAATCATATTATACCACCAGATAAATATAATGATGAATTATGGTATGAGGGACTAGAAAACCAATTAATTATGGAATTGGCTGTATGGGATTATCTCAATATACAAATACAAAATATCCTGTTGGTTGCAGGAAACAGTTTCAGAGAAATTATCTCCACTGAATCTACTGGACCAGACCAAGATGGAGATTCACCTGGAGAACATGCTAGAGGGGATAGGATAAAGCAAATTACTACGGGTCCTACCGAGGTACAGTATTATGATAAGATATCCGAAAGTATATCTAGCTTATGGAGTACTTATTCAAAGATGATTCAACCTGGGGGATATATGGATGAATTAAGAAAGAATCTATGTATGCTGGCATCCAGGTTGGAGATATACTTACCATTCTGTGATCAAATCGAACGGTTGGTAGTACCAAGAGTAGTAAATCATCGAAAACCAACTCCTTTGGGAGGACCTAATCCAACAGCTCCTCTCAATAAAGCAAGTAAACCTTCGTTAACCATAATAGATAAGAAGTCATGACAAAAGAACCTTGGAGAATGGTTAAGAACCATTCTTGGAATAGGTATAAAAAGATTATCACTGATTTCTTAGACTGGGATGCTGGAAGACAAACAATTACTTGGGCTAAACACGTTAATCAATATCTAGATCATGCCGAGGATGATAGTCCAAGATATTATAATATTCCCATAGAAGCTTTATGCTACTACAATGCCTTTAGGAACTGGCCAATAAATAAAGCTACTGTTCCTGGAGAATTAGATGATGAGAACCTTTCTATACTTATTTCAAAGAATTACATAGAACAAATCGGATATCTCAATCAGGAAGGTTATTGGAACTTTAACTGGTCTGAAGATAGGTTTGTTATCAATGGGATAGTATATAAACCTTCTGGAGATACTCAAGTATCTCAGGCTAAAGATGAAGCTTTGGTATTCTTGGTAATCCTCAAAAGGGATAGAGATACTAAAATTAAATTCGTAGAACAAAATCCATAAAGATATGAAAATGTTAATGTTACGTTTCACCAAGCTTAATAATGTAGATGGCGATTGGTGGGACAGTAATCTTATAATCTTGAATGGACCTTCTGGAGTTCACATAGAAATGCCTGGTACTGGTAATTCGGCTACTACCATGCAATCTATGACTGGTATGAAGTTCGTATCAAATTACCAAGATTACTTTGGAGAGGTATGGGACAAAGATATACCTCATATCGGCTTTGGCCAAGTTATTAAGTTCAGAGTTAGGAAATTACCTGATTATGCCGTAGTTATGGGAGATATCGAGGATGGAGGAGATGTTGACCCAGATAATCCAGATGATATCCCAAATGCTTTTGCTGGCAAGGAAAAAGAATACTTCAGAGGTAATAACTCAGAACTGTTATTGGGAAAGAATAAAGTAACACCTTAAAATATATACATATGTACGTTAGTAAATACTACACTTGCGAAGAGATTGACCAACGGCTATTACAGGGTTATTATGATGACTCTTTGGCTCATGGTTTTGTTGGAACTCTTAAAGAGTTCTGGGCATTCTTCTTATCAATTGCAAACAAGGTAGATAAGAAAGAAGGTTGGGATTTGTCAGAAAACAACTTCTCTGATGAATTGCTAGAAAAATTGAATGGAATTGAGGAACATGCTAACTACGTTACTAAAGTTTCTCAACTAGAAAACGACTTGAAATATCAGACTCAAGAACAAGTTGAGAAATATATACATGACTTGGTAGACGGTGCTGATGATGCTTTGGATACTTTGAAAGAATTGGCTGAAGCATTAAACAATGACCCGAACTTTGCTACCAATATCACTAACCGATTAACCGAATTACGTACTCAATTAGAAGCTGAGGTAACCAGAGCTAAGAATCGTGAAAACGAATTGGCTTCTCAGATTAAGATTGTGAACGATAACTTGGTTAACTCGGTTAATACGTTGAATGCCACTATCACTAAAGTAGTACAGGATATTACTAGGATGATAGAAGCTATCAATGCTCGTATTCAAAAGGTAGAAGACCGGGTTGGTGATTTGGAAGTAGAAACTGACAACAACTTAACTGAAGCCAAAGAATATGCTAAAGAGTTAGTAGAAAAAGAAGCTGCTGAACGTAGAGCTGCTGATGAGAAATTAACTGAGGCCGTTCATAAGGTACAGTTAGACCATACTAAAGATATTGCCGATTTAAATAACAAGATTCTGACTGAGGCTTCAGAAAGAGCCAATGCAGATGTGGCATTAGAATCTAAACTGAATACTGAAATCAGTGACCGTAAAACTGCAGACCAGGAATTAGAAGCTAAGATTAATGCCGAAGCTGCAGCTCGTACTGCTCAGGATGAAGCATTACATCAGCAGATTGTAAAAGAAGCTTCTGACCGTCAGAATGCAGATAACGGTTTACAGCAGAATATTACTCAAGAAGCTCAAAATCGTCAGAATGCAGATACTGTACTTCAGAACAATATTGATAACGAGAAAGAAACTCGTATTGCTCAAGATGAAATCCTTGACCATAAGATTGAGGATTTGAAAACTCAGGCAGGTACGGATAAAACGGAATTGCTTGAAAAACTAGAGCAAGAAAAACAAGAACGTATTGCTGGTGATGAAGACTTAGATAATCGTAAGGTAGATAAGAGAGAAGGTTATTCTCTTACTAAAAACGACTTTACCGATATTCTCAAGGCTAAATTAGATGGCATTGAAGAACATGCTAACTATATCACGAAAGTATCTCAGCTTATCAATGATGCTGGTTATCAAACTGAAGCAGATCTTCAGGCAGCTATTGAAAAGATTATTGGAGAAGCTCCAGAGGTTCTTGATACTTTGAAGGAAATTGCCGATGCTTTGGGTAACGACCCCAACTTTGCTACTACAATTACCAAGAAATTAGCCGCTATCACCGAGCAATTGAATCAGGAAATTACTAATCGTACAGAAGCTGATGCCCAGGTACAGGCTAATGTAGATAAGGAAGTTTCTGACCGTAAGGAAGCTGATACTGCTCTTGAAGCTAAGTTGAAAGAATACGTTGATAATGAGGTAGATAAGATTACTGGTAACACTGACAGTATTCAGGCTAGCCTGAATAAGGAAATCCAAGATAGAAAAGATGCCGATGCTGCATTACAGGCTGCTATTACTAAGGAAGAAACGGATCGTAAGGCTGCTGATGCTGCATTAGATACCCGGGTAACTGCTAATGCTACTAAGATACAAGAATTGGCTTTATCTATCCAGGATGCAGTAAATACCGTTAAAAATGAACTTCAGGCTAAGATAGATGCTTTGCAAACAGAAGTAAACGCTAACAAGGCAAATATCCAACGTAATACTGACCGATTGAATGACCAGATTACTAAGGAAGCTGAAGATTATGCCGAATTAAAAGGCATGGTTAATGCTGAAGCTGAAGCAAGAGCCAATGCTGATACTAATCTTAAGTCTCAGGTGGATAAGGTAAATATCGACTTGAACACTGAGATTTCAAAGAGAGAAGCGGGTGATACTGTTTTACAACAGAATATTGATAAAGAAATCTCTGATAGAACTGCAGCAGATACCTTGTTAGACAACAAGTTCACTGGCTTGATGAATACCGAATCTGCTGCCCGGGCAAATGAAGATGAGAAAATCAATGCTCGAATCGACCAAGAGGTTAAAGATCGTAAGGCAGGAGATGATGCTTTAAGTACTCGAATTGATAACATCAATAGTGGAGTAACTAGTTCTTTAGCTGAGCTCAGTGAGAAAGTAACCAATAATACTACTGCTATTCAAACCGAAGTAGAAAGAGCTAAAGCTGCTGAACAAGCAATTAAGGATTCTCTGACTACAGCTATGGAAAATCACAAAGATGATTTGGTAGCTATATCTAAGGATATTAGTGATGAGGCTCAGAGTAGACTACAAGAAGATATCAAGCTTCAGAATAATATCGATACCGAAACTCTTAATCGTACTCAGGCAGATACTCTGTTAGAGAATAAAATTACTCAGGAAATATCGGATAGAGTTCAGGCTGTTGAAAACTTGAATAATAGAAAAGTTGATAAAGTAGATGGCAAAGAGCTTTCTTCAAATGACTTTACCGACCTATTAAAAGCTAAGTTGGATAATATCCAGGAATTTGCTAACTACATTACTAAGGTATCTCAGTTGGAAAATGATTCTAACTATCAGAATGCCGAACAAGTAGAAGCTGCAATCCAAAAGGTTATTGGTTCTGCTCCTGGAGTATTAGATACTCTAGAAGAAATTGCACAAGCATTAGGAGATGATCCTAACTTTGCTACTACAATTACCAACAAGTTGACTGAACTTAAAGGTATTATAGATAAAGAAATTTCCGATAGAACTGCAGCCGATGAACAAGTTACCCAGAAGTTTACCGAATTAAGCACTACTCTTAATGCTACAGTAAGTGAACTGAGAACTTTCGTAACAGAAACTCGTTCTGAATTATTAACCAAGACTCAGGCTCAAGATGAATTAATTGCCAAGAATACTGCTAATATTCAACGTAATTTGGAATTGATTCAGGGCTTACAAAGTAATCAGAATACGGGCTACCTTGAAATCAAGGAACTGTTGAATACGGAGATTGAGGCTAGAAAGGCTGAGGATATTCGTATTGAAGCTAAAGTAGATAAGAATACTCAGGACCTTAAGACTGAGAGTGAGGAAAGAAAGGCTGCTGACAAGGTTCTCCAGGATAATATTGATGCTGAAGAGGCTGCAAGAATTGCTGCTGATGATGCCTTAGGTAAACGTATCGATAAAGAAATCGAGGATAGAAAAGCAGCAGATACTGCTCTTGAGAATAAATTCAATGGCATCACTAATGGCTTAGATGAACGCCTTCAGAAAGAAGAGGCTACTTCAAATGCTTTACCATTAACTATGGTTACGGAAATTGATCCGAGCTTAGTTATCAATGGTACTTCTGCTGAGGTAAACTTTAAGAGTTCTGTAAAAGAAGAAGGCAATCTCTATGGAGAACCTATGCCTCGTAAGTTTGCTATACCTTCTGCTACAGATGCTAAAGCTGGTCTTCAATCAGCAGCAGATAAGAAGTTGTTTGATTCTCTACCTAATCAGCTGTTAATCCCTAATACGGGTAAAGTTGAAAGGAATACTTATTTGGTTGCTATAAAACGGGAGCTTGTTCAAAAGATAGAGGGAGAATACAAAAAACCTGCCAGTATTAATTATTTGGAACAGGTAACTATCCCAGCCTCTACTAAAGACTTAGCAGGTGTACAAACCGCTGCAGATAAGAAGAAATTCGATTCCCTCCCGAGTGCTATTATCACTAATTTGCTCCAGGTTAATCAAGAGGCAGATAAGATGACCTTATCTCTTTCTTCTCATAAGTTCTCAAAATCGGATGGAGGATATATTAATGAGGATGGCACTTTGCCTATCCCAGCTTCTACAGCAGAGAAAGCAGGAGTTCAAACTGCAGCCGATAAAAAGAAATTCGATAGAATTACTACTACTAACTTTGCTCTTGGTGATGTAACTCCGAATGCTACCGAAGTAGAAATTGCTGCTACTAAGACTAAGGTCGAAGATGGTACTGTAGAACAGAACCCTATCACATTACCTGCTTCTACAGCAGAGAAAGCTGGTGTACAAACCGCTGCAGATAAGAAGAAATTCGATTCCCTCCCGAGTGCTATTATCACTAACTTTGTGGGTCAAGAATTTAAGTATGATGCAAGTAAGGTACACCTCGAATTCCTAAGGGGGGTGGATTTGGGTGATGGTGTATACCAACAGAATACCGTTACTAAGGCAATCAATCCAGCAACTAAAACTGCTGCGGGTGTAATGTCTGCTCAAGATAAAACTAATTTGGATGAGACATTACCTAATGCCATTGCCAAAGAGGTTCAGGATAGAAAGGATGCAATAGCTGCCCTTGAATCTTCCTCTAATGCTTCTATAAAGGCTCTAGAAAAGAAGCATGATGACTTTGTAGCAACTAAGGGTAAGGCTAATGGATTTGCTTCTTTGGATGGTAATGGATTAGTACCCTCTAGTCAGCTGCCATCTTATGTAGATGATGTTATCGAAGGTTATGCTACTTATGAGGTCAGTGAAACTGGAAAGCTGAGTAATATTAAATTATATTCTGACCCAGACCATGCTAACCCTATTACTGGAGAATCAGGTAAGATATATCTAAATATTACCCCGGATGAACCTCCTTATCAATTCCGTTGGTCAGGTACTCAGTTTGTAGATAGTAATACTTCTTTACTGATACTTGGGGAGGTTACTGGTACTGCTTATGATGGTGCTAAGGGTAAATCTTTAGCTGATTGGAGAAAAGCTCTGAGTGATAACTTAACGAATTATTCTTATATTAAAGACCAGAATGCTTGGACTAGAAATGCTACCGAAGTTAGGTTAAATTTCGAATGTTCAAGCTTTGGATCACCAAAGACCCTTAATAAATACCAAGAACCCATCCCAGCTGCTACTAAAGACTTAGCAGGTGTTCAGTCAGCAGCCGATAAGAAATTGTTTGATTCTATCCCAGGGGGAATTGTATCTAATGTTACTACTTCATTGGCTGATGAATCATTAAAAGATAAAAATGTAGTTAAACTACAAATAGAGAATTACAATAGATCTAATTCTGAAAATTCATTAGTATTACCTGAGTATAAGAGGATATCTTGGCTCATTACTCTTCCTTCAGCAAGTGCTGAACAAGCTGGTACTATGTCTGTAGACCTGTTCAACAAACTTAATTCAGGTTTGAATGGAGATATTACCAATGCCCTGAATGAAGCTAAGGCTTATACTGATGCTGCTAAAACTGCTCTGAATAAACTCATTTCAGATGAATCCAGTGCTAGACAGGCTGCAGATACTACTATTACTAATAACTTAAATGCTCATATAAATAATAAGAGTAATCCTCACAATGTAACAAAAGCTCAGGTAGGTTTAGGTAATGTACAGAACTTAGCTCCAGCAAATATGCCCGTATCTACTGCTCAGGCTACTGCTATTGCAGATGCTAAAGCTGCAGGTACAAAAGCCCAGACCGACTTAAGTACTCATGCAAACAGAAAGGATAATCCTCACAATGTAACTAGAGCTCAATTAGGATTGGATACTACAGACCAAGTAGTATTTGCTAAAACTACTGCAGCTTCTGGTTTCTGGAAGGAATCAGATGGTAGATTAAAATCTCAAGTAGAGAATTTGAACCATACTCTGGACCAAATCTGCAATATACCCACGGTTCACTTCAAGATGAATGGTAAATACCAGGTAGGAACTATTGCTCAGAGCTTAGAGGAAATCGAACCCCTGCTGGTATCAGAGAATAATATACCTGCTTCTCAAGTACCTAACCAATCTAGATTCGAAACTTTCGTCGGAGAAGATGGTCAGGAATATGTAAAAGTAAAAGTAGTAGAATATGAAATGCTCAGTGTCATGGCTCTCGAAGGAGTTAAGTTATTGAGAAAAGAATTCGAAGACTTTAAGAAACAATTAAACAATAAGTAATATGGCAGAAATAGCAACTTGGAGTGCTATTCTGAATAAGACCGGCCTTGGTAAGACCTCTAATGAGTGCCCTACCAAGGCTGAGTTGTTAGCACTCAATAATGGTAAAGACTCCAATGTTGACAAGGTTATTGTAATTAGTAATGCTGCTAGCTACGGTAACAATGAATGTGTCAAGTTAGAGGATATCAATGCCGAGCAATGGATTTATACATTCCAGTGGGATCCGAATGGTAATCCTTCTTTTAATGCTCCAGCTACTGGAGGTACATACCCATTGGGTTTATATGCTTCTAATCGAGTTAAGCAAGTAAACGGTGTTAATACTACTATCTCTCAATTGGTGACTGAGGTCACTAAAACTTCGGAAGGTTCTTGGTATTCTCCCGGTGGCGCCGGTAGAATAGTACCCAACAATACATCTACTAATAGTAGATCAACTACTGTAACTTGGACTCAGAAGTATTCGGGTAAAACCCTACAGGCAACATTTACCCAGGCAGCAGGTAGAAAAGTTTATTCTTCATGGAGTTATAACTGTAGAGTAGATAAAACTTCTTTCAGTTACAGTGGAGGTCAATCTAATGTAACTGCTAAGAGTGCAAGTAGAACTTATACTTGGAATGGTCAAGATAGTAGTTATACAGAATCAGAAACTGCTACCGTAAGAGTTTCTAGTCCGGCTTCTATTAGTGGTAATAGTATTTCTATCCCAAGTAATAGTGGTTCTGCTAGAAATTTTACGGTTACTTTCGATTTCCCAACTGCTACAGACCAGACTATCTCAATTTCTCAGGAAGGAGGCCAGGTAACCTATGTGGATCATCTGTCTATAGATCCTACTACTAAGAACGTATCTGGAAGTGGTCAAACATTTGATGTGATAGTAAATGCCAACTATGATAGGTATTTGAATGGAGTATGGCAAGAAAATATAAAATCTCAGTATACTAATGCTACTGTAGTAAGTGGGTCTTCATCCGATATCACTATCACTAGAACTAGTACGGGATGTAGTATTAAGGTGGCACCTAATCCTAATGAGGGTAGTTCTAGGACCTATGTAGTGGAATTTACTTATGATTCAGCTACTCCAGTTCGATTAACTATCACTCAGAATGAAGCAGTAGTTAGCTACCCTAGTGATGGATATTACTTAGGTCAATCTAGATCTTCTAGTGGATTTACCACTTCAGATTTGAATGTTACTAATGGAGATAGAGATGGAGGTTCTTTTACTGTATACTATAAATCCTATCGTACTAAATATGTAAATGGAAGCCAGGCAGGTTTAGAACCAGTAACTCCCAATATTGCACCAGGAGATCTTTGGTTAAATACATTTATAGACCCAAGACCCAATAGTGATAACGTATATACAGTTGAGGTTCGTTATCAAGCTAATAGCCTTAATACTGAACGAAGTACTAGGATTACAGGATCTAATGGCGGTGCTACTACGGTATACACTAATTTCTCTCAGGAAGCTAGATTAGATTACTTCTTTACTTTTGATAGTAATGAGGGTCCTACTGAAAAATCCCTTAGTACAGATGCTGCAGCAAATGATTTCCCTTTTGTAAATATCTATTCTAGGGATTCCGTAGGAAGAGCTATAGGTTTTAGTATCTCTGGTGTTGTACCTTCGTGGATAACTTGTGAAATACACGAAAACGGTGTATCAGTACCAGCTGAAATTGGAGTTAGATTGGATGAGAACCCAACTCATGCAAACAGATCAGCTACTATTACTCTGGTACAATCTCATAGTGGTAAAACTCTAACCATTAAAGTATCACAAGCAGGTAGGTTCTATAACTTAGAGTTACTTGGTTCGGGAGTAGTTTATTTATGGGATGATGTAATAAAACCAACGGATGCTATTTCTCCAAATACTAAATTGGCAACTCAATGTCCTACTTTATTAAAACATCAGGGATCCTTAACGGTGAATAATTCGGGTTTAGGAAGTATGGGTAGTCAAGTAGGAAATGGGGATAGAGTAAACATCTATAGACATGATGGTACATGGAGATTTGTTACTAGTTTTACTTTAATCCAAGGTGATCAGGCAATATCCTGGTAATAAACACAACACTAGTACATTTATTGATAGATAAATTTAATTATTAACTTTAAAACTAAATCATTATGGAAGTGAAATCTGGAGAAGGCACTGTAGTGGTTGCCGATAGAAATCGTTACAGTGATGAATGTTGTAATAATCGAGGAGCAGGGTTCAATCGAGTTATGGACCGTCTTTGCCAGATGGAACATCAACAGTCAACTTGCTGCTGTGAAATTAAAGGCCTAGTTAGAGAATCTGAAAACCGATTAGCTCTTCAGGCAGAACGTAATCATTGCGAGGTAATGAAAGGCCAGCAAGAGATTAAGTGCTTGATTGAGAACACTGCAAAAGACCAAGAGATTGCTAGACTGAATCGAGTAGTTGATGCTCAAAGAGATCAGAACATCATTAACTCAGTAGTACAGGCTTTAGGTAATAAAACTGCATAATTTCTATTAAAGTTGATTAGGGAAAAGGGAGGTACCTGTAGTGGGTATTTCCCTTTTTTTCGTTTTAATCTAGTAAGAAATATGGAAGAAGATAATAAACTACAAACCTTTACTCTCCAAATGCAACTACCAGCTCCTAATTTAGAGGTAGCAAAGAGAGTAGCTGATGAAGCACAAAGACTGATAGATATCTATGGATACTATAACTTCTTGAACCTAGTAGAATTTATGAAACGGAATCCCAGTATGGTTCAAATGGGATTAAGTCTAATCAATAAAAATAATGCAGTATGGAAGAAATGAAATTCAAATCCTTACAAAGAGGAGATTCAGTTTTTACTCTAGAAAGAGATAGAAGATCAATGTACCCAATCTTTGACCGAGCTAAAGTAGTAAAGGTGGGAGAAAGTAAACCCAGAGCTAATGAAAATGGCGATGGTTTTTCTAATCTTATAGAGATCGTTCTTCAAGATTCCATTGGTACAGTAACAGTATACTTACCTTCAGATGGAAATGAAGGCATTTATAACAATGTGTACTACACTCTAATCGGAAGTAATATTGTAAACGAAGTATCATTGCAAAGGTCACAGGCTCTTGGTATTATTAATAATGTAGGTAAATACGAGAACATAATAAAGGAATGCGATAATATCCTTGCTATGTTTGAAAACAAGGAGCCCACTAATGGTAGTCAATTCAATGAAGAATTCGCTTCATTCAGGAAAGATGTAGTATCAGTATTACAATCACAACAGCAAGCCATAAACCTTATGATGGATTCACTTGGCTTGAATAAACCGAAGGAAAATCCAGATGGCAAGTAAGTCAGTAAACATAACTATAAGTACTCCCTTGGGAGACTTACAGATATATACTGACCCAAAAGAACAGGCTAGAGCTGAGAGGTTAATTGCAGAAACTCCTTCTATCATGAGGAATGCTTATGATAGAGCTACTGAGAAATTCGGCAATCAACTTCTCAGACTTGTGAAAAAATGCCTAAGAACGGGTACTCCTCCAAGAGGAACTCATTGGGATCCTCACTCGGCTAATACCATTAAACGATACGGAGAGCATACCCTTTTGAATTATACGGGTCAGTATTTGAGATCAGTACAAATAGTAAAACAGAAGAATCGAACTTACGTAGGTATACCTACTAATCTTAAGAAAACCCGAAAGGGTGATAGGACTAGTAAAAGAACCTTGAACCAAGTAGCTATCATGTTGGAATATGGTTCTAGAGGTGGTAATTTACCTCCAAGACCTCTATGGGCACCAGCTTTCGAACAAGTTGGTGGTAAGAAGGTTCTGAAGGAAACTATAGTAAGAGAACTTCGTAAAGAAATAAGGAAATATAGAAGATAATGGGATTCACTATAAGCAAGAATCAAGGTTCAGGTAGGACTGTTATAACGGTAACACCAGAAGAAAAGAATGCTACGGACAAAGATATAGTTCAGATCTTAACAGTAGAAGCTGTAGATGGGTCAACTAAAGAAGTAAAGCTTATCCACAAGAAAGGGGAAGGCAATTATGAATACACTTTCAGAGTTTCACCCACTGAATTATACTTTGAGCCTACAGGAGAAAGTAAAGAGGTTACTATTGTATCTACTAAACAAATGGTAATCAATGGAAAGAAAGTTGGTGATCCAGTTAATGTAAATTATACTAGGGAAAACTCGGGAGATGTATCTGGCTCTGGTACTACTCTTATCATGAGCTTAAACGATAATACTCATAATGATAAACTTGGCCAAGTAATTTTCATACAGGATGAATCAGGTAAAACTGTAGTTGTAACTTGTAGACAGGGTAAAAAAGAGAACACTGCTGGAGGGGATATTGGTCTTATCCAATTATGGTCTGGTTCTGGAGTTCCTGAAGGTTATGTACTTTGTGATGGAAGTCAAGTAAGTATAGCAGAATACCCAGAATTATATAAAGCTATTGGAGATAAGTATAATACTGCTTCTACTAAAGCTGGTTATATAAGTGTTCCAGACTTAAGAGGTAGATTTGTAGTAGGATATGATCCAAGAAATTATGAATACGAACGTATTGGTAATACTGGTGGGCAGGCCTTAGTAACTCTTACTCTAGATCAGATACCACCTCATAGCCATAAAATTACTTTTAAAGAAGAAAAATGGGGAGACAACGCTGATAATCGACCATTCCCTAATCATACTAGGCCTGACTCAGGTTATACAGCTTATACTCAGCCAACTGGTGGAGGTAGTGCTCATGAGAATAGGCCACCATATTATGTATTGGCTTATGTAATGAAAATAAGATAGGAGGTAATTATGGTAAATTCACAAGAGATAGTAGAGAGAACCTTCTATATATGCTTATTGAATGTTCTCTTAGAAAAGAAGATGGGACTTAATCCTGAGGATTATTTACCTTTATCACAAGAGAATGAAAAGAGATTCCAAGAAGATAAGGAAGCAATAGATAAGTTCATTTACTTATTTGGTATAGGTAATAACCAGGTAAGAGGTCCTAAAACTTGTCCAAGGATAACTATAGAAAGCACTGCTTATTATCCTGGAGATATTGGAGTAGAGAAATATATCATTGGAGATAAATTAGAGGCAGGCAATTATCAGATGTCAGAGTTCCCGTATGAAACCAAGGATATCACTATCGATATTCATCTGGTAGCAACTACTCAGAATGATATGAGATTATTACACTCCATTCTTCATGAAGCCTTACCTACTCGAGGATATATAAGACCTTACTTCAATGATTTAGAAGAATGGGATAAAGGTAGGATAGCTCCTACTGGGAACTTATTTATAGAGATTGGTAATTTCTATGATCACCCAGATGAATCCCATGGATTATTGGAAAAGGTATACCAATATATATGTAAGGATGGTATTATACCAGAAAAACTGGTAGAAATGGGGGATCTAATACCTATAAAAGATATAAGTCTTTTACTAGGACCAGAATACCAAAAGGACGAGGAGATGCTCAATCTCAATATACATGTTTAACTCAAAAATTTACTAAAATGAAAAAGTTAGTGTTTATGCTGATGGCACTCATTTTACCAGTGTCATTGTTTGCTGCAGAAGTAGAACCTTCAACTGGTTCAGAGTTCGTAATCAATCTGGGTACCTTTACGGGTATAGTAACTTTGGTATCATCTTTGGTTACTCAGATACTAAAGGTAATCCCAGCTATCAAAGACAACAAACTTGCTAAGATTGGTATATCTGCTTTAGTAGGTATTCTTGTATGTCTTATAGCTTGGGGATTACAACTTACACCATTATTGGAAAACTATCCTTTCTACCAGGTATTAATTTATGGATTAGCTGCTGGTTTATCAGGATGTGGTTTCTATGATGTGATTAAGGCTATCGGAGGTTTATTTAAGAATAAAGAGGATTAATTTTCTAATAATACCAGTAAGGTAACGATACTTACTGGTATTAATTAAATTAATGTATAACCTATAAAACACAAGGATATGTCAAAATCACCGAGCGTTGTTTTTAAATTCGAAAACAACAATGTTCAACAGACTACTCCACTTTTAGGAGTATCATGTTTCTTGGCTAGAACCGAAAAAGGTCCCTATGATGATCCTTCAGAATTAATCACTTCTTTCTCTCAATTCCAAAGGATATTTGGTAAAGAGATTGTACCTGATGGTTCTGTATCTAACATAGAGAAAGCTTTAGTAGGAGGTTCTAAGCTAAGAATTATTCGTGTATTGGGAGCAGGTGCTAAGAAAGGTACCATTTCTAAAGCAGAAGAACCTAGAGTACTAGAAGAAGACGAAATTGAATTAGCTTCTGCTATACCCGGAGAAGTTCAAGCTTCTGAAGTAATGAAATTTACTTCTGGAGGTACTAATGTAAGCTTTGGTTTGGTAACTAAAGGATATGGTGATCCTATTGGTTCTGGAGAAACTTTTAAAGTAGGTTTTTCTAAATCAGTGAATACCATCTTTTATAACATATATGATGCCAATGGTTCTATACTGGAATCAGGTCCGGTAATTACTTATAAAACTAAGGATGCTCAGAATAAAACTTCTGTAGATTACTTAGCTTTAAGTAACTTTGCTAGTAATTCTGCATACCTGGAACCTAAGATGGTAACCACTACCGATAAGATTAAGTCTTTCGAAAACCTGGTAGCTTGGCTTCAGACTTCAATTGACCAAACCGAGAATCCCCTAACTATCCAAGTTGGAGGTAAAGAAGCCACTAGTACTGAGACTCTATTCAATGGTACACTTGGTACTGCTGGTGCTGATCCTACTGCAGATGAATGGATTGCTTCTTTGGACTTGGTAAAGGATTATACAGATGTTTATCAGCTAGCTTGTTCTCATATTCATCAACATCTGAAAACAGATCAAGATGTTTTAAAAGTACATAAGGCTGCTAAAGATATGTGTGCTGAATTGCAAGAATATACCTATTACATCGAAGTACCTAAATATACTACTCATCATTCTGAGGGAACCCAACCCAGAAATAAACAGAGTATTATTACTTGGATTAATAACTGTTTGGGTAGTATCGGTAACTCTAGGTATGCGGCCTATTTTGCAGGTGGTATCAAGTACTACAATGAATTCGGATTGCTTACTAATTCAGATGTATTGGGTACTATCTTCGGTTTGGGTGATACTTCTGCTTCTAACTATGGACCTTGGAAGTCATTTGCCGGTATGAATCGTGGAGTAATCTATGATGGTCAGGGCCCAGTAAGTCCTAACTATGGTAGTGATTCTCGTTATAATGAACTAAACGAATTGGCTCAGATGTATGCCAACATGATTGTAATCAAAGATACTCCATCTTCTGGTAAACAAACTATGTTATGGCATTGCTTCTCTTCTCAAGTAAAACAGGATTCAGAAAGATTCCTTTCAATTGTAAGATTGAATCTGTACTTGAAGAAGACTCTTCGTCCTATATTGAATAAGTATTTGGAAGAACCCAATATCTGGGGTACTTGGAAGAATATTTATCTTGAGGTAAAACCAATCCTGGATAATTTGGTAGATGAAAATGCTATGTCAGAGTATACATGGATGGGTGACCAGGATGCTGGCTCTTACTCAGAACTCTCTGTAAATAATGAAGCTGATGTCCGTCAGGGTAAATATAAAGTAATCCTGAAGTACAAAGATATTGTTCCTATGCAAGAAATTACAATTAACATTGTAATCGATGCAGCTTCTAAATCAGTTAATATTTCAGAAAACGAATAACATTAAAATCATAAAACATGGGAGCAAAAGTAAAGAATCCTAGAAAGAAATTCCTATGGAGCATCTCTTTCCCAAAACATCCTATCAATACGTATTTATTCCAGACTTGCCAACTTCCGGATATTGAGATTAACCAGGTTGCTCATGGAGATGTAAATAGGGATGTAAAAACTGCTGGTAGAGTTACCGTAGGTAATCTGGTAGTAGAAAAACTTTTAACTACTGCTGGTTCAGATACATGGCTTCAAGATTGGCTATATTCCTGCCAAGATATGATAGCTGGAGGTGGATTAGTTCCTAGTGAATATTGGGAAACTGCTATTGTAAATGAACTTGCAGAAGATGGAGTATCTGTCCTAAATACTTGGCTGCTTGAAGAAGTTTGGCCTTGTAAAGTAACTGGCCTTGACTTAGATCGTATGGCTTCAGAAAACACAATAGAAAATATCGAATTTTCTGTCGGTACTTGCGATAAGTATTAACTCTCTTAGTCATTTTCTTACTAGAGTTTTAGGTGGAGGGGTGGGATTCCTAGATAAGGAGTTTCACCCCTTTCTTGTTGATACTTACCGCTACTATGAAATTATGAACTTTTAAAAATTAGATAAAATGGATATGACACTAAGAACCTTAGTATTCACTGCTCCTTCCGGTAGACTTTTTGAAATCCGAGAGCAGAATGGTGAAGATGAAGAAATTATCACCAACCCGGTAGATTCAAAGAATTTAATGAATCTTACCAAGTATATTTCAGCAATAGTAGTTAAAACAAATGCTACTAAGTCAGGTAGATTAACCATAGAGGATGCTCTTAAGTTACCTTTGCTGGATAGATACTGTATCCTATTTAATTCTCGAATCTTCTCACTGGGAGAAGAAGTAGAATTTACTTATAAATGGGATAATAAAGATTCTGTAACTTATTCTCAGGACTTGAGAGAATTTCTTTTCGATTATGCAGTACTTCCTACAGAACAAGAGATGGAAGAAAAACCCAATGCCATTCCTTACTACCCGGGAAGAAAAGGAGAAGATGGATTTACTCTTATGCAATATACAGAGGAATTGAACTCAGGTAAGGTAATCCAATTCGAATTGATGGATGGAGAAAAAGAGTCTCAGATGGTTCAGCTTTCACCAAGTAAACTTACTCGACACTCTACTCTTCTTCTTCGTAATCTTAAGTTAAAGGTAGATGATAAATTTGAGAAAGTAGAAAACTTCTCTCTATTCTCATCAAGGGATATGGCAGAAATTCATCGGTTGGTAAATACAGTAGACCCAATCTTCCATGGATATACTCAAATCGAAAACCCAGAAACTGGGAACATGATGGATTACCCAATTATGGCTGCTCCTGATTTTTTCTACTTGACGGGAGATATAATTTAGAGGAAGATTACATATACATTACTCGGGCTGAGATAGTCTTAGACTATCTCACCTTTTTGTGTCTACCCGTTCGTAAAAGAAAGAAATTCCTACTCATAGCTGAGAATTATTATAAACAAATGAAGAAGAAAATGTCAACATGATAGGAGATACAAAAAGTTTAGTAGAAGTCGGGGTATCAATGGTACTCCGAGATAAGTTTAGCTCTGAAACCGGTAAAATTTCACAATCATTCAACAATATGATGAATGATATGAATGACTGGAACAGGGCTATTCAGATGAGTGCAGGTAATGCTGTACAAAACAGTATGAAATTCCTTGGAGGCATGGCAGAAGCTTATCAGTATTCGGCCAAGGTACAAGATACTATATTCATGGCCTCAAAGATTGCAGGAGCTACAGCTGAGCAACAAACCGAGATGATGCAATTGGCCCAAGCAGTCAATGCAGTTACTCCGTTAACTGCTGCCGATATTGCTTCTGGTCAAAGGTACTTAGCAATGGCAGGTAATACAGTAGAACAGATAAAGGATATGACTGGGCCTGCTGCTAAGTTAGCATCTATCCTTGGTCAACCTTTTGGAGGTAAAGGAGGTGTAGCTGACTTGATGACTAATATCATGTCAATGTATGTTATACCTTCTCAACAAGCTACTAAGGTTACAGATGATTTATATACTGCCGTAACTAATGCCAATATGTCTCTTACCGATTTGGCTCAAGCTATTACCTATGCTGGAGCTGACATGGCTAATGCGGGATATGACTTAAGACAGACTGCTGCCGCTATTGGTGTATTGGGAGATATGGGTATTCAGGGTTCATCAGCTGGTACTGCATTAGCAAATATGATCCGTTATTTGCAACTTTCTTTAGCTAACCAGAAAAAGAAAGGATTTAGTGCATTAACTAGTTTAGGTTTAAGTCCACAAGATTTCTTTGATGCCGAGGGTAATCTTATTCGATTAGATAAGGTATATCGTAAGTTTGGAGAAGCTCTTATGAATAAACCCCTTCTGGAAAGAACTGAAGCTTTCTATAATATCTTCGGAGTTCGAGGTACTCGTGATATCTCTAATCAGATTCGAAATATGATGGCTGGTTCTGATAAGATGACTAAGATCTTAGAACAATACGATAAGAACTCTGGTATAGTAGAACAGGTTACTGAAGAAAGATTAAAGACTCCACAAGGTATTATTGAAGCTTTCAAATCTAACTTTGAAAACTTAGTAGTGAATATAGGATCAACTTTAGCCGACGTCTTTAACCCTATATTAACTGTATTTACCAGGATATCTCAATGGGTACAAGGAATAGCTGGTACTATAGGAGGTCAGATAGTAGTTAAAGCATTAGCTTGGGGATCAATTACAGCTTTAGTAGTAAATGGCTATAGGTACTTAGCTGCTACTGGCAGAATGCTTTCTACTTATATGCAACAAACTAATACCCAATCTCAGGCTACAGCAAGTGGAGTTAGTAAGTCTGCAGCTGCAGCTGCAGTATTGGAGACCCGATTAATACATATCACTCAGATTATGAGAGAACAATATTACCTTCAAAAGGCAATGGCATTCGGTTGGACTGCTGGACCTAGAGGAGGTTGGTATGGGCCAGATGGTAACCGTATTAGGAAGTTTGGAATACCCGGGCCAACATTGGGAGGTCTTGGAGGAGGTACTACTAAACCACCTACTCCCACTGCCGGACCTGCAGTAGCTAGGTTAGGTATGAAAGGTTTATTCGGTAGATTGGCTGGATTCTTGGGAGGCCCTTGGGGAATGGCCATTGGTATAGCATTACCTCTTGTAGCAGATTATTTACCCAGATTAATAGATTCCTTAAACAAGAACACTGATTCTAATCTATCAAAGGAAACTCTAACTAGCGATGAATATTTAACTGAGAAAATGGCAAGAGCTATCAGGGCAGCTCTACTGAATGATAAACCCAATGGTACTGTTAACATTACTATTGATGGAGCACCAGTTGGTTCTGTAGCTCCAGGTGAAATTTTAGGAGTTAGTTATGCTACTCAAATTGGATTAATACCTTAAATTATGGCAAGAATATTAGGAAAACTAGCAGGTAAGGTTGTTAAGAAATATAATAATCTTACCCAAGATACTGCTGGAGTACTTACTGGTCCCCTAAATAAACTATGGAGAGCTAAGATACACCTTAACCGATTAACTTCGGGTTTACCTAAGGATACTGCTCCTAGAGGTAAATTGTTTAATCCGAATGGAGCTTTGGGAGAAAGGGAAAGATCTTCCAAGAACCCAGTAATTAACAGCTCTCTTCAAAGTATTAGGAGATTACAACTTCAGCATGGGAATATTAAGATTGACAGAGATGATCCTGCTCAAGGTAGGACTGTAGTAGAAAACCATAAACTTTATGGAGTAAGTCAAGATATAAGAAAACTGAACCAGGTAATCATTTATAATACTAATGTTAGCCCATACCAATATATTGTTTTACAGAATAGACCTCTGAGTTTTGACTTTAGAGGAGAAACAACTTGGGCTACCATTAAGTCTATGGGTAGAAATACTCCTATGTATCATTATACTGGTTCAGAAGATATTGTACAATTCAATGTATCTTGGTACTGTGATGATCCAGATAATCCTGCTGAAGTATTAACTAAATGTAGGTTATTAGAATCCTGGAGTAAATCCAATGCTTATCAAGCAGCTCCACCAATCCTACAGATTCAGTGGGGAAATTCTGATACATTTGAAGGTCATTATTATATACTTACTTCTGCTACATATTCTCTTTCTAATTTTCGAAATGCTTCTAGACAACGTATGAAAGGCTCAGTAGATATAAGAGAAGACTTAAACCTGTATCCTGCTACTGCTACTCAAGAATTAATATTCAAACGAGTAAGCTCATATAGTTTATCTTATGAGGATATTGTTAAAAGTAAAGCTGCAGAAAAGACTGTAGGTATTTTTACAACCGATAAAATCAAGTAACCATGGATATAACTTCTTATTTAGTTGGAGCAAGTCCATACGATAATGGATTTACTCTGAATTATGGTGATGGGGATTATTCTTTAGAATCTTATCCTTTACTTATACCATCTTCTCCTAACGATTTTCAACATACCCTGAAAGAGGGGGAAACTTTACAGAATATCGCTTATAGGTATTATGGGGATTCTGGTAAATGGTATATTATTGCTGAGTATAATAACATAATAAATCCGTTCACTGAATTAAAAGGTGGAATGGTATTAATGATACCGGCTTATGGAAGTTAAAGCAAATAATCCCATATTATATAAAGGCACAGGTACTCCTTACCTAGCCATTTTTGATAATCAAGGTATACCAGTTATGAACCCTCTTACTGGTATACCTTTAGGAGCGTATATAAGTAGCTGGTCATATGTATATGATGAAGAAAAAGAAAACTTAGCTACAATAACTATTGATACTGGTAATCCAGATACTGTAGATGTAGAAGCTTTACAGGAAAATAGAGATATCTTCTTACAGTGGGGATATATTTTTAGTGATGGTACATTTGTATCAAGCCCAGCTATAAATATCAAAGTAAGAGATTTCGATTGTATCTTTGATTCTACAGGTACCCATATAACTATCAAATGTATTGATGGCACGAATCATCTTAGGTTTATGCCCCCTCATAAACCTACTGAGGATACCGATGATAGTATGGTTAAATTCTTGGATTCAGGATGCGGATTAAATGTTGGAGTAATAATAGAAAGGTTTGAGTAATGGCAAATATAATAAGTAATCAAGCTTATCAAGCTATACAGGTACCCACAGAAGTTACTTCTGAAGTACAGGGTACCATTCTATATGCCAATCAGTTTAGTGGCATAGGTCAAGTAGGTATGCCAGACGATTTAGCTGAAGTACTTAATTCTAACTTAGGTACAATAGGTAATAATGTTCTAGTTCAACTAGAAGCTAAGATGGCTGCCTATGGTAATGGTCCTTGGTATGTAGATAGTAGAGATGGGGTAATTTACATACATAACCGTAAGTTTCAACAACCTCCTCACCATACCTACATATTCCAAGCTGAAAACGGAGAAGTATTAAGAGTATCTTTTACTACTCAGAGGTCTACTAAGCAGAAAATGATGCAAGTTGGTAATACTATAAAACCTGAGGATAAGCAAATGCAAATCCAGGTAAGTTACCTTGATGATCAACAGATTTTATATGACCCACTACAGTTGGATGCTCCATCTACAGTAGATGTACAAAGCCCAGGATTATTTCATAGATCCCCCGAAGTTTTAAAACCCCATGTTGATAGTAAGGTAGAGAAATGGAAAGAAGATAGATTGAAATCCTTAGATGAAGAATTGGCTTCTAAAAAACAAGCTCAAAGACTAAAGACTGAATCTGTTAAGAAAGAATATGATGCTAAGGGTACTGGTTATTTAGATGCAGGTGGTGGATTAGAGTCTATGTCCGATATAGAATTAAGGGATGCTACTTCTCAAATGCTAGAGGAAGCTTATACTAAAGGAGAACTAACTAATATAAAATCTTCTATTGATGCACTAGTAGCGGGAGGAATGGACCTTACTTCTGCAATGAAACAAGTATACCAGGGTTTAAATTTCGTATTCAAAAATAAATACACTGAGGTATGGACTGAAGTTTGGGAAGATCCTCGTTCATATTCTTCTGGGGAATTAAAGTCTTCTAGTCGTGTGAATAGTATGACTGAACTGAATGCAGAGAAAAGGAAAACTCAGGAGGGGCTAGCTAAAATGCAAGAAGATCCAAATATCATTGTCTATCCTTTAACTCTTCATGAAGAATCCTATTATCCTCAAACTTATAATCCAGTCCAAGCTGGTAGAGGTCCTGGAGATAATCATGGGTACTATCGAAGCAGAGTAAAGGTATTCAAAAAAGTAAAACAGCTTTTGAAAGTACCTGCTTGGAAAACTCTTACTAACTTATATGATAGAACTGGAGGAGTAGGTAATAGAGAAAGAGCAATGAGGATAAATGCTAATGGCGGTTTAAAGATAACTGAGAAAAAGTTAGTATGCCAAATGCAAGTAGTAGGAAGACCCTCATTAAAAACTTCCATGGTACTTCAACTTTTGAACGTTGGTAAAAGGTGGTCAGGGTATTGGTATATAAAGAAATGTACTCATAGAATGGATGCTGGTACAGGATATATTACTGACTTAGAATTAGTTAGGAATAATGGAACAGCTGGCTTTCAAGTTGCTGCTGGTAATATTAATACCCAAGATGTGGTATCTAATAATGCCAGAAGTCAAGGAACTACTGACGTAGGTAAAAATAAAGCTGGAGATGCTTATTCTTCTGATTTTACCATAAATGCTACTAAGGCAGAATATGAAGCCTTCAAAGCCTTGGATGGTAATACCAAAGAACAAAGAAAGTTTGTTCAAGATATGGTTATCTATAGGGAACAGAATGCTAATACTCCTACCAAAGGTAATGATGGCATCATAGAAGTAGAAAGAACTGTATACCAATCTACAGGTAAAGATGGAGAAGATGTAGTTACCATTACTAATGTTAAACGTAAAAAGGTAGAAGCTACTAAGGATGTATATCGAAAGTATAATTTCAATATAGATTACATTATTAAACAGATGAACCAAGACTTTTCTAAAACTGAATAATATGGCTTATGAATCAGCAAAAACAATAACTGAACAAGGATTAGAATCATTGGGAAGATACTATTCAGTGTACAGGGCCATGGTAGTTAATAACACAGACCCCGATCATATGAATCGTATAAAAGTGGCTATACCTGAAGTAATGGGAGGAATAGTACTCTGGGCTTATTCAAAGGGTCAACATGGATCTACTGGGTCTGGTTTTAAAATGATGGCTCCTAAGAATGGTGATATAGTATATATTACCTTTGAATATGGAGATCCTAGTAAACCTCTATGGGAATATCATGGTTGGGCTCAAAACCAAATACCCGATATCCTGGATGATCCTGATACTATGGGTATAGTTACACCTAATGGGAATAGAATCTGGTTAAATGATAAAGATGGATCACTCAAGATGTACTTATATGGGTCTGCTACTATTTACGCCGAAGGCCCAGTAAGTATAAATTCTAAAGCTCAGGCTTATGTGAATGCTTCAAAGGTTATAGTAAACCAGGGTAATAATGATGGGATAATCAATATCAACGAGTTAACCGAGAAACTAAACCAATTAGTTTCAGAGATAGAATCATTAAAAGCTCAATATAATTCTCATACCCACTCTGGTATTCAATCGGGACCTGCAGTTAGTGGACCTGTTATTACTCCAGTCACGAAACCATTTTCTACTTTTAATAAAACAGATTATGAGGATTCTAAATTTGTACACTAATGGCAAATAACTTATACACTAATATTATCGGTATTGGTCCTTTGTTTCCAATACGGATTACTGAGAATGAAAAGGGAGAGAAAGGTTGGTATCCCGTAAACGGAGATATTGAACTTGTTCATAACAATCTATCTGCTCTCCTTTGGTATGATATAGGTCAAAGATTCAGGCAAGAAGATTTTGGTACTAGGCTATGGGAATGTATAGAAGAACCTAATACCCAGGCTTTAGCTTTTTTGGTAAAAGACTTTTTAAAGAAAGCTATCTCTACTTATGAGACTAGGATTACTTTTAAAAGCCTGGATATGAGGTTAGAGGGTACCAAACTTTTCATTGAAATGAATTATGTAATTAATCAAACTGGTAGCCAACAGGTATTGGGTATTAGTTATGATAGGTCTGAAAATATTTTAAAACCTTACTAATATGATAACGAATAAATGGCTAAACCCTTATCAGAGATCCTTTCAACAGATTAAAGCTAAGCTGATCGAATCTCTTACTACTATCAAGGATAAGAATGGTCAGACTCTTATCACGGATTATTCCGAGGGTAATATTCTGATAATTATCCTGTCTTTGTTTGCAGCTATTGCTGAAGTACTTCATTATTACATTGATAACGTGGGTAGGGAATCTTTCTTATCCACGGCTCGGCGTTATGATAGTGTAGTAAAGCATGGCTTATTGGTAGACTATCATCCGAGAGGAGCAGTAGCTGCTTCAGTAGATGTAATCCTAACTCGTGATCTTACAGGTAGTAATATTGCTTCTAGGTTAACTATCCCAAAAGAAACCCTCTTTACAGATGTTAACGGTAACTCCTGGCTTTCTGCTAGAGATGTAACTTGGTATGCTAATGTTACTACTTGTAAAATACCCCTGATTCAACATGAGAAATATAATCAATCTGGGTTGTCAGGATTAGTAATACCTTCCGAAGGTAGACCAGAAATCACAATAGGTAAATTACCTGATGGTAAATACTATGAGCATGGTACAATGCAATTATCTATTGATGGAACTACTTGGACTTTAGTAGATACCTTTGCTTATTCTAAACCTTCAGATAAACACTTTATGGTAACTATTAATGCTAGTCAAGTTGCTGTAATAGTATTTGGAGATGGTACCTTTGGTTCTATACCTTCTGCAGGTCAAAAGATAACATCGGCAAGTTTCTATATCACTACTGGTATTCAAGGCAATGTACCAGCAGGTTCTATTGTACAAACTCCTGCTATAGTAAAAGCTTCTATATCCGAGGCTACTACTAGTAATCAATATGCTGCAGGAGGAGGTTCTAGTTATGAGAACTTTGGTATGTTAAAAGAACACATACCTTTGAGTGTTAAAACTCTTGGAGTAGCTGTAAGTAAACAGGACTTCGTAGATTTAGCTATGCTAATAGATGGAGTAAATAAAGCTGCCGTAGATTATGAATGTGGAAGAAAGCTTACAGTATATATCAGTGCTGATAATGGTGGAGTAGCTGATTCTGCTATGATAAACAAAGTTTATACTCAACTATCACAGAGAGCTCCCTTAACTACTTGGCTTCAAGTTAAATCTGCAGGATTAGTAGATATAACTCTAGAGATAGAAGTAACTGGTAAGAAATCTTATAAGACCAACGAAATCCAGGCTCAAGTTCTAAATGCTCTATACAATGCCTATTCTATTGAGAACTCAGAGATTGGGGGCAAAGTAAGGATCTCAGATATCTATGCCCTGATAGATAACCTATCTACAGTAGATTACTTACACATAAAGAAGTTCTATATCAAACCCTGGCCTGTTACAATATATGGTAATAAAGAATTACTTCTTGGTCAGTTTAAATTAGAGAAGGCTAACGGCTCTATGACTTACTTCATAAACTTTACTGGAAGCAATTCATATACTGTAAAAGCTTCAAGTGGAGGATTCCAAACTACTGGCTCTGTAGGTAGTACTATAAACATCACTGATAAAAATAATGGTATCACTTTCTCTTTGGACATACAAGCAAATGGCTATCAACAGGGATATCGTTATTCTATTACTATCTCAGAACCTAATATGGATTATGAAGATCCTGGATATAACTTACCTGTATTCCAGAAATCTTCTCAATTAACTTTAACTGTTCACGAAACTGTTTAATATGATAGACCTTAAGAAACTTATAGATTTCCTACCTTTTGAATATAAAGACCAAGACACTTATAAGGTAGATGGAAAGGGTATCTTAGAAAGGTTCCTAGAAATTTGTGGAAGTTATTTTCAAGATAATATATCCGCAGATATTGAGAGTTTACTAGGAATAACTGACTTTGATACCTGCCCAGAGATTTATTTGAATTACCTTTGGGAAAGCTTTGGGCAATTACCTTTTGCAAGGTGGAATAATATTGATGAAGGGGCTTTTAAAACTTATTATAATGGTCTGTTAAGTGAAGCTGAATTAAATAGCCTTAAGTCTAAATGGATTTTACCTAAGAAAGGGGCTTTAGCTTTAACTACTAAACAGATAAGAGATTTACTCAAGTATTCTATATCTCTGATAAAGATACGAGGTACTTCTCAGTTCTTTGAAATATTATTCCGAATGTATGGGTTAAACTGTACCATTTATGACCCCGCTAAATCAGGTTATGATGGTTGGTTAAAAACACATCCTTACTTTGACCAAGATCAGTATTATGATAAATCTAACTTTGATAACATTTACGGTTGTAGTCAATGTATCAGTGTAACCTTCCATATAACTGGACATGGCTATTCAAATAACTCGGGAGAATTTATAGAGTTCAGAAAAGCTATAGAAAATATAATCGATAGGTTTAAACCTTATCATGTAGGGGCTACTATTGATTATGGTTTTAAGGTAGAAGATGGTTATAAAATAACTGCCGAATTCGTAGACCCTAATATAAATGTAATCCAACCTGGGTATATAAACTCGGTACCTATCAAGGTAACCGTTTCTAGCAATTATCAGAATGCTGATTTAAGATATCAAGTATCTGGAGATGGAAATATTTGGGGATATAAGAAATATGAAAATGGTACTATCTTTAATGCTACTGTGGGAAATCAAACCTATTACTTCAGAAGTGTAGGAGATCCAACTAAAATCGCCCAAATAAGAGTAGGACTGAAAGAGGTAGTAAAATCTTATAATATTTCTGTTAGCCCAACTACTTCGCATATCACTCCTGCTAATAAGGAAGTTACTGTAGCAGTAACTGCTACTCTATATCAGGATGGCAAACAAACTCCAGTAAATGTTCAATTGGTGGGGGAAACCGAAGTTAAGCCTTCTGGTTCAACTTATAAATTCAAGGAACCAGGTACTTATGAATTCCAGATTGTAGAATACCCAGTAAAAAGAGTTTCACTGGTTGTTACTAGAGAACCTAATAAATACAAGGTTAAATGTACTCCAGAAGAATTCAAGCTATCAAGTAATGTAACTAGTTTAGCTAAAACCATACTAACTATAGAAGATGATTATGATGAGGAAGATTTGGAATGTTACTTGATTGGTAAAGATGATACTAGGTATAAATCTGGGGATACTTTCCAAACATTTGGTACTGGAGTTTATAAGTTTGCTTGTACTAAGGATACTTTAGAGAATTTAGATGGTATAGGTATATTCACTGTATATACCAGTATTTCTAAATTCACCTATCAACTATCCAAGGAATATCAAACTCTATCCTTGGAAATGGGAAGTGGTTCTGTAAACCAAGAGATATATTTATCAGTAACTCCTTCTGATGATCCAGATAACCTCATAGATTATGGAGTTAGTATTTATTGTGATAATACTAAGTTAACCGATATTACTTTGAATAAATCGGGTAATGGTAAAGCTAGTGCTACCTATTCATGCAATCGGTCTGGAAGTTATAGAGCTGTATGTAAAGGGGATCCCTCAGTTTATACTACATGGTCAGTATATAGTTATACTAAACCTGAAGACCCTTATATTTATATTGAAGCTGTAAACCCTGCTGACCCTAATTGGATATCCCCGAAAGATTGGGCTAACACTCCCAATAATCAAAAGGTAAACGTATCTTATCAACTTGCTGAAGGTAAATCTGCTACTATTAAAGTGATGCCTTTTGAAATAGATGAGTATGATTCAGTAATACTTAGGGAAACTGGAGCAGAATATAAATTTGAAGAGTCTATCACTTTAGATAAAGCTGGTACCTATACCTTTGTTGGTAAAGGTAATCAAGATAAAAAAGCTGTCTTAGTAATCAAAGATTATAACCTTGAAGTTAAGATAAGCTGTAGTCCTGAAAAAGCTACCTTAAGTGGCCAGGGTCAGGGAGAAGTATATACTACTGTGGTATGTTCTTCTAATCACAAGGATTTCGTAACAGATGTAAGATTAGTGGGCCAAGCTGATTCACATCCAGTACCTTATGAGTTTAGAACTTCTAATCTTGGTACTTATATATTTGAAGCTGTTAACAAAACCGATGTAAGGTGTACATTCGAAGTTACTTTAGCTTTTGATGTACAACCCAATGAATTGGTTTGGAACTCTGATGATATTAGCAGTAAAACTTTTGAAATAGACATACCAGAAAATACAGCATGGAGAATAACCCCGAAACCTCAGGAATAAATCAATATTACGATATGTATACTGAAACATCCACTACATCTATAGTATCTAAAGGATTTACGGTAGCTTTTGCTACAGAGTGTATTAACTTATTATATGACCTTCGATGGATGATATTACTAGCATTCATATTAATAATTGCCGACTTCTGGTTTGGGATGAATGCTAGTAAATTTAAAGGCATACCCATTAGAAAATCTAGAGCTGGAAGAAGAACTTTTAATAAGATTATAGATTATATATGTTACTTATTAATGGGAGCAGTTCTTGGTAAGGCTATTGGAGAACCTTATGGGTTAGATCCCCTAGTAGTATCTATAACTGTATTGGTAGTATGTTATGGATTCGAAGTAGATTCTATCTATGGTCACATATGTACATTACACGGAGTAGAAAAGAGATACAGTATCTGGAAGATACTCTGGTCTATAGTAACCTTGAAGTTCAATAGTTTATCTGAAGCTTTCAAGGATATGTCAGAACAATCTAGGAATTATAAACAATCTAAAAACAATAGTAACAATGAAAACGTACTTTAAATATGAGGGTTTGATTAAATCCAAGGAGGCAGCAGAGGCAATTGCTGCCCCTGTTGCTCTTGGCCCATTTTGTGGATTTGGCTCAGTTAAAGTATCTGGTAATAAATTATCAGTTCAAGCTAAAGCAGAAAATGGTAAGGTATTCAAGAATGACGTAGCAGATAGAATTACTGCTAGGTATATGGTAAAGAATTCTGAAGATGGTGAATCACCACAGATAAACTTCGGCTGTATTTCTAGAGATGGTTATATATTCATCTCGGATGATGAAGAGATTGTAGTAGATAATATCCAAGGTGCTCAGGGAGCTAACTCAGATATCTTCTTATTCGCAGTTCATCAAGAAGTATCAGAACCGATTGAAAACCCTATTACTTTTGTGGCATATTGGTCTTCATCATATGAAAGCTTATATACCTTGTATAAACAATCACAGAATCCTTACTACCCATTAGCAGAAGACAAAATCTCTTGGGATATAGTAAAGAATAACCCAGCTTCACATGAGAAATTAAATTATACCTATCTTAATTCTCAGGTAGAGAGTGCTTGTGAACCTTACAGAAATAGTAAGAATACCATGGTACTGATTGGAGTATACGGTTCTGGTACTGATGCTAATACAAAGGAATTAGAAAACTATGCCATCATTCCGTATGGAGGATGTTTTCCTCAACCACTACCATTTAACTCGGCCTACAATGGGATTATGACTCAATCTATTCAAAGAGTAGAACATGTACTGGAGGGATTCGGAGGTAAAGATGATCAAACTGGTGGTATAACTAATCTACAAGAATACCTTTCTAATATGAAAAAGGAACTGATGGAGTTAATCAAAAACCAGGCTTCTTCAGTTCCTACTGGATTAATCGCTATGTTTTCAGGTACTACTCCTCCAGATGGTTGGGCATTCTGTGATGGTATGTCTGGTAGACCTAATCTATTGGGTAGATTCGTAGTTGGCTATGATCCAAGTAATCAGGATTATAATACTATTGGTAATATGGGGGGAGAAGCTTTAGTAACTCTTACTCTAGATCAGATACCACCTCATAGCCATAAAATTACTTTTAAAGAAGAAAAATGGGGAGACAACGCTAATAATCGACCATTCCCTAATCATACTAACCCAGATTCGGGGTATTCGGCAGATACTCAAGTAACTGGTGGAGGTAGCCCTCATGAGAATAGACCTCCTTATTTCGTACTAGCTTATATCATTAAACTATAAACCTATATAAACTTTTAAAATTATTAGGGCTTTTATATTTAAAGAACAGCTAATCGCTTTCGTCCAACACACAAGTGGAATTCTTATTGGGAAATAAGTTACACTGGAAAGGGAACCTCATGCACTGGGTTCCCTTTTTTTTTATGTTAGTAATGTAAGTCTTCTTTAGCTTTCTCTTCCCAATATCTTATATCTTCTTTAAGTTCTGAGATATATCTTACCGAAGATTTAGTTCTAGGCATATCAAAAAACTCTACTAATAAAATGTTAGTGATACGAGAACCATCCTTGATTCTCTCTTTAATATAGGGAGGAGGACTAAGCAATATCTCGAAGATCAAATAAGCATCGGGAGATAGGTTCTTCTTCATATATTTATATAACATATCAAGCATTTCTCCTTTAGCTTTCTCTTCTTCTGTATCATCTTCTAGTTCTTTATCATTATCGAATAAATCTTCTAATTGGTAAAGATTCTGATGATATTCTGCTCCCTCTCCATAAGCAGTTCTTAATAAATGATTCTTAAAGGTACTGAGAGAAGCTAGTATCCTTGCTTTTAAATGTTCTTCTTCACAAGTACCGTAATATTTATTAAAGACAAATAACATCTTATCCCAGAAATAAGAACTTATGATATCTGGTGTAACATTAAACCTCCTATTATCAATTTGCTTAGTAAGACGTCTGATAACTGGTTTACAGATTTTATACATCCTATCAAAAGTTTCTTTATCATAATTTTCTTGCATAGGCTTCAACCTATGTATCTCTGACCCGTTGTTGCCATTTTCCTTTATCTTCATAAGTCTATGTTTAAAATGATATGCAAATATAAGTATAATAAATCAAATATAAAATAATATATTAATAAAGTTCACCTAGAAGCTGAGGATTAGTGAGTACTAGGATGAGAGTCTATATGTACAACTCTAACCGAGACTATAGAAATCTATATGATTATACTTAATTATATTGCAATATGAAAAAAGATAATACCAAGTTTGAATTTGACACCAGCTTTCAATTAGAAATCCTAAGGTATCTCTTAAAGGATAAAGAGGGAGGTCTAATAATCAAAAAGATTAAACCAAGTTACCTAGTTCTGATTGAGCATTCTTTAATTGCCGAGGGCATATTTAAGTTCTTCAAAAAGAAAAACAAGATGCCTTCTAAGAATATCCTTAAAGAAGTTATAAAAGAATTGCTTGAATCTAAAAATTACGTTGACCTGGTTACTAAGGATGATATACCCAATATCCATAAAATAATCGATGACCTATATTCAAATCCCTTGAATGATTCCGAATACATTCGAGAAAAGATATATCAATTCTCTACCTATGTAGAGATGAAGAACTTGAATGATTCTTTCGATTTAGATAACTTCGAACAATACGAAACCTATTCAAGGAAAATAGAAAAGATACTTCAAAACTCAAAACCTAAGAAAGATGATGAACCTATCTTTATGATAAGGGATATTACAGAAAGACAATTCAAACGTCAAGCAGAACCATCTGTAATACCTTGTCCATTTAGACAACTTAATGATATTACCAATGCTGGAGGTTACCCAGAACATTCAGTAAATGTTATTCTCGATAAACCCAAAGCTAAGAAAACTTTCTTCATGGTAAACTTGGCAAGAGGGTATTTAAGAATGAAGAAATCAGTTTTATATGTAGATACTGAAAATGGTAAAGAACAAATCATGGACCGATTTATTCAATCCTCTATCAATAAAACTAAGAAGGAATTATACTCTGGTGAGTATGACAAACTCGAAGCTAAACATCTTCGTAAACTTGCAAGATTTGGAGTTGAACTAGTAGTTGAAAGAGTTCCTGCCATGATTACGGATTGTAATTATATAAGGGAACTTATAATTAAGTTAAGAAACCAGGGTATCAATATTAAAGTACTGATGGTGGATTATGCAGGAAAGCTTGCTTCAATTGCCAGAGATAAAGAGGATTTCGACCGTATATCGAATGTATATATCGATATTCAGAACCTAGCAGAAGAGATGGACTTAGATATTGTATGGACTGCTCACCATATTACCAGAGAGGGTAAGAAACATAGAACTACTAGATATGATGAGAATGATATATCTGGTTCTATTGCAATTGTTCGTAATGCCCATACAATAGTTGGTCTTAACTCTACTGAACAAGAAGAAAAAGATGATATACTTCGTTGTGAATTAGTAGTACAAAGAGATGGTTTACCTAGTGGTAGAGCATTATTCAAATGCGATGTTGAAAGGCAAAGATGTGTAGAGTTTACTAAAGAACAACGTAAACAGTACGATGAAATATATGGTGAGAAGCTCGAGGAATCTCTCAAGAAGAAAGGGAATCCCGATGCTAATGAAGAGAAGCGAGCTAAAACCAGTGGAGATATATAAACCTAAAATATAAGATTATGATTAAGAGATTAGAAGGAATCCAAAAAGGTCAGAAGGTTTACTTAGTACCTTCAGATTCAAGATGTACCCCACAATATGCCGAAGTATATTCAGTGGGTCCCAAGTATATAAAACTTACTGGAGTTAATATAAGTTTAAGGGAGTTCTTCTCTGAAGATGGAAGATCTGCTAAATGGGGAGGATGGGAACTTTTCCTTTCAAAGGAATCATATGAAGAACATAAAGAGTTACTTTCACTTAGGTCACAGGTAGTTACTTTATTTGAGCAAATGGTACTGAAATGCGAAGACCTAGATAAATTACGTAGGCTAAAGAAAAGATATGCCGAATACGATGACCCATTACCATTTTAACTATGAGTAAAATCACTAATGAATTTAAAACCAAGCTCTACAATTATTTTATTAAGAGCTTGGGCGCTTATCAATATAAACATGGTTGGATGAAATTACCAGTATGCCCCTTCTGTCATAGGGAACATAAGATGGGAATTAATCTTTCTATGTACCGTACTAATTGTTTTAGATGCAATTATCATATGAATCCTGCTCAACTAGTAATGGATGTTGAAGGATTTGATACTTATGCAGAACTTTTAAAATTTCTAGATAATGGAAACTTTACAGACAAAGCTTTCTCAGAAGAGAAGATTGAATTATCCGATGCTAAGCCCGTCTATCTTCCAGATGGGTTTAAACTCATTAATCAAGGAACATCACAAGTTGCAAGAAGCATTAGAAGTTACATGTCGAGCCGTGGATTCACTATCGAAGAATTATCAAAACACGGTATCGGATATGTTGCCACTGATGGACCCTTTTTTGGGTACCTCATCATACCATATTATTATAAGGGCACGCTCAGGTATTACAATGCGAGAAATGTTATTGGACAGGGCCCAAGATACAATAATCCAAATAAAGATATTACGGGACTTGGAAAAGAATTCATCATCTTCAATCAAGATGCCCTCGACATGTATAGTTCGATATTTATCTGTGAAGGAGCAATCAATGCACTTACTATGGGAGACAGGGCTATTGCCACCATGGGTAAGGCAATCAGTGCTTACCAAGTTAACCAGCTTATCAAATCTCCAGTTAATAGATTTATAATTTTATTAGATTTTGATGCGAGGGATTATGCCATTAATTTAGCCCTTAAGTTAGTAGCTTATAAAAAAGTTAAGGTGGTATTATTTAAAGACAACAGAGATGTAAATGACTTAGGTAAGAAAGCAGTACTAAAAATGGTTTACAAAATTAGATACCAGAGTTATCAAGATTTAATTAAGTTACGGAATGAAAAGTAATCTATCAAGATGGGGTTTATCCCGATATTACATTACCAAAGAAGGTATACTGTATTTTAAAACTTTAAACAAGGGTTGGGTAAAGAAACCCTTCAGACTTTTAGAGAGTAAGAAGAGGAAGAAGTATACTCAATCACTTTTGAACGACGAAGGCAAATATGTTTATGGATATTTACATAGATTAGTAGCTATGGCTTATATACCTAATCCTAATAATTACCCTATAGTTAGACATCTAAATGATAACCCCTTAGATAATAGATTAGCAAATTTAGCTTGGGGTACACAAAAAAATAATGTTAAGGATTCTATAAAGAATAATTCCTTCCATTTCTTAGAACACCCAAGTGGACCTAATCATCCAAATTACAATAAGCCGCCCCATAATAAATTATCGCTAAGAAAAGAACGTAGAGTATTACGTTTATATTACAAGGGTCTTAATATAAAGGATATACAATTAAGGCTAAGGTTAAAGTCTTCTACCCCAATTAGAAGAATACTTAAAAACCGTAGCCTATTGAAAATAAGGATTTCCTATTATAATATATAACTTAAAATGAGAAAGTATGAAACAGTTTCTTATCGAATGGTGTAAAAATATGATTATTGCCTTAGTCATAATATGGTATATTAGTATCTTCTTTATTGTATGTTATCTTTTAGATGATAATACCCTAAAGGGTGCAACATACATATTTTTATGGGTAGTATTTTATGCAGTAACTACAGTAACATGTTATGTAAGATATTATAAGAAATGAGAGATCCTTCTATTCATATCACAAAGCATCAATTCGAAAAAATCCTATCTCAGTTAGAGGTATATAATTTTCCGATTGATGCTTTCTTTGTTATTGCCCGTAAGGAAGCAATAAATACTAGAGTTGTAGTTGTTACAAACAATAAGACAACTAAGAAAGTTTCTAACATTTTACTAGCATCTAAGGGAGATGCTGCTTTAGTTGCTGATATTATATATGCAACTCGTATAAAACTAAAGCATAGAGGAGTTAGAAAAATAAGAGAAACAGAACCAAGAAATTGGGCGGTATGTAAAAAGATAGCTGAGCTCTGTAATCAATTCTGTGAAGATTTTCAATTGGATACCCGGGAAGGTTTTATTAAATATATCGAACTAGGTATCAAGAAGATGGACGGTAATTATAATAACCTCCTAAACAGATTATCTTCTATGTCAGAAAAGATTTCAGATTTATATTCTGCTACATTGGAAATGGAAAATGATTCTGGTAATGCTAAAGCTATCCATGATTACTTTATAAAAAGGGTAGCAGATGTTACTGGTATATATGAATCATTTGTTAATCAACCAGATAAGTATATACACTTTGTAAGGCTAGATAAATTCTTATCAGAGAAAGGATGGAATCCTACTCAATTTATCGATGCCCAATTCGAATCTCTTGCTTGGTGTAATGGTTTACCTGAACCTAGTCAGATGTATAATGACAAGGCTATCGAAAGATATAATAAATACCTATTTAAACATAAGAATCATTCACAATCAGAGGAACCTAAAGTAGAGGGAAGCCTCTGGTCAAAAATTAATAAACTATGAAAGCTTTTAAAAATCGTTTAGAAGAGATGGCAGAAGCCACTGTAAATGCTTTGGATTATTCCGATAGCAAAGTAGAATACCCAGATATTTCTATGGTTCAGAAATGGCCTAAGGAAATAATCTTACCCTTGTATGATTTGTATAAAAATACTCGGTATTCAGAATTAGCCTCAATTCTTATGTATACTCAACATCAAGCTAGGTTTGAGGAAATAGGCGAATTGATGCTGGGTATTGGATTAGTAGAAATGGTACATTACGATAAATTGGGAGACTTCCTATTAAAAGCTTCCGATATAATGACTACCGATATCCCAGGAAATAATCAATTAACCGTACATCCCCTAATAGATCTTGGTACTTCGGCAGAATCAGCTTTAAGATTATCCCTACAAGCAGAAAAAGAAACTCTAGAGGAATATTATAAAGTATTTGATTCTCTGAATAAAGAAGAATATATAAAGAGAAGCGATTATATTCCAGTTACATATCTTATCCAGAAATTCATTGCTGATGAGGAATATCACATTACTCTTTTAAAGAAAGCTTTGAAAGAATACGAGGATTCCGATGATGAACCCAAGAAATGTAAATCAGTAACGGTAATCATATGAAAATCATAATTCGTAATTGTAACGTTGCAGAATTAGATATACCTCTAAAATATGCAATTAAGTTATATAACGAATTTGCTATCAGACACCCCAATGCCTTTTACCTCCGTACTAGGCAACGGGGTATGCAAAACTGGGATGGCAAAATAAAGTATATAACCAAGACTGGTCAATTTAAGATAGGCTTACTTCCTTCAGTATATAAAAGATGTATTGAACTTGGAATTAAGCCTATCATAGTAGATATGAGACAACCTTTACCTAAAGTCAGTAAAGTTGTAACTCAGATAGGTAAGTATAAATTAAGACCCGAACAAGAGAAAGCTGTTAAGGCAATTTTATCTAATAAACTAGGTGAAACACCTTTTCAGATTGGGGTATTAGATTATACAGTAAATGCAGGTAAATGCACCGGTAAGGGTACCCTAATACATACTGAGGATGGTTTATTACCTATAGAAAAAATCGTTTCTGAAACAGGTAAGATACGATATAAAGGTAAAGTCCTTACTAAAGAGGGTGTATTAGTAAAACCCAATGCAGGAGTTTATAATGAGATTAAGGTAGTAAAGATAACTACTTCTCAGGGTTATACTCTAATCTGTGGATATGAAAATCACAGATTATATACTTATTATGGAGATAATCTACAATGGGTATATGTCAAGGATTTAAAGAAAGGGGATTGTTTACCTATCTCCTTAGAATATACTCATTCTAAAAATACCATAGGTAAAAACCTTAGCTATACTTTGGGAGCTTTATCCGGAGATGGTCATATTCATCAAGTTTCTAAAAATCAAATAAACATATCTATATCAGGTCAAGATATAGAAGTAGCCGAAGTAGTTAAAGCTACTATGGATGAAATCTGTAAAACTCCTGTAGAAATAAAACCCCACAAAAGATTTAAAGGTTTTCATATATCTAAATCCGATACTAATTTTGCTAAACTACTTCAAGAGGAATATCCAGAATTAATTGGTACTGCCCATGAAAAGTACATACCCGATAAGATTCTTCAGGCTTCTTATGATGACTTAAGGAATTATATAGCAGGTTTATTTGATACAGATGGGCATAATTCATCATCTCATGGTAGAAGATCCTTATCTTTTACTACTGTAAATCTTGAAAATGCTCGTAGAGTACAACAAGCTTTATTATCTTTAGGAATAGCTTGTTGTCTTAAACCCAAGAAGACTTCATGTAATGGTAAAGAGAGTATAGCTTATAGAATAACTATTCATAGCGAATTTTATGATGAGTTTCTAGAAATAATACCCATGAGGATTGAAAGAAAATGTATTCCTAGCAATTCTCAACGGAATAACTACAGTAATAAATTACCTTTTAGTAATTTTGCTAAAGAACTTTATGATAAGCTTTCTTGGAAAGAGAAAGGTAAGTTTAGAAAAACCTATGGTAGAGTTATAAGTACACAGGTAAGTCATCATAATAGATTAACTTTAACTGCTTTTAATTGCTTAGTAGAATTCTTAGGCTCTAATAATGATAAAGCTACAGAATTACTAAATATTTCTAGTAATTGTTATTGGGATAAAATAGATAAGATAGAAATCTTAGATAAATACCCATGTTATGATATGGAGATACCTAAGTATCATAATTACCTATCTAATGGATTCATATCTCATAACACACTTATCATGTCGTCTTTATATTTATCCTATAAGAAGCAGTTAAAGACTTTGTTAATAACT
>ENA-OPSJ01000443-OPSJ01000443.1-human-gut-metagenome-genome-assembly--contig:-NODE-443-length-37180-cov-5.918007_pt1 | contig 37180 bp, 33 predicted proteins | sample MGYA00241801_ERZ501893 | MGnify/ENA primary metagenome ERZ501893 (study PRJEB25962, sample SAMEA2042219) | human gut metagenome | biome: human gut; feature: human-associated habitat; material: faeces...
TAACGGATTAAACACTCGGCTCCTCGGAGCCACTAAAAAATAACCGAAGTATTGAATATTATATCCCGAAAAATCAATTTTACTATTATGATTAGACTGAATGTTTTCTTTCTCATTGAAAAGAGTGAGAACCGTGAACCGCTTATCAAAGCGGCCACCGAACTTGTTGAGCTGTCATTGCATGACAAAGGGTGCGTGGCTTATGATGTGTATTCTTCACTTACGGCTGACGATGTGCTGATGATTTGCGAAACATGGCGAACCAAAGCTGACCTTGAAGCCCATATGCAATCAGAACATTTCAAACGTCTTGTGCCTGAAATGCAAAAACTTGCAACTATGACTCTTGAAGAATTTAATTTTTAGTGCAAAATTGATTTTTAAAGTTATATTTGCGGAAAATCAAATTTCCAAAATTCAAGTGTTTATGAAAAAATTATTTGCAGAAGGTGTAGGCACTATGTTTCTCGTGCTTCTGGCATGCGGCAGTGCAGTTCTCGCCGGTCCGTCCATAGGAGGACTTGGCATAGGTCTTTGTTTCGGTTTGGTACTGATATGCCTGTGCTATTGCATAGGCAATATTTCCGGTTGCCATGTCAATCCCGCCGTATCGTTTGCCATGTATATATCAGGCCGCATGAGCGGAAAAGAGTGTGCAGGTTATATCATAGCCCAGCTTATTGGAGCCACCGTTGGTGCCGCTTTCCTATATTTCTTTGTAGCCATGGCTCCGGAGTTCAACTTCGGAGGAACCACAGCCCAGAGCGGCAGCAATCTCGCCACCAATGTGCTGCAACCCGGAGCCACTTCGGGCATGGCATTGCTGGCTGAAATACTGCTTACATTCTTCTTTGTGCTTGTGATTCTGGGTGCTACCGATGCTGACAAAGGATTCGGCAAATTCGCCGGACTCGCCATCGGTCTTGCTCTCGGCCTGGTAAATATTGTAGGAATTCCTGTTGACAACTGTTCGGTCAACCCGGCCCGCAGCTTTGGTCCTGCCGTGTTTGATCCTACTGCATGGGGCGATTTTTGGATTATGGTGGTTGGTCCTCTGGTAGGAGCAGCAATCGCAGCTCTTTGCTGGAAAGCCCTCAAATGCCATAACTGCAAGGAATAATTCCCTTTATTGAGGATATAAAAAATGTCGGGTCAGGAACTGATCCGACATTTTTTTATGTCAACTGAAAGTGGAGTTACAGACTGAAGAAGCGTGAGAATGCGTCAGTAATCAGCGAATGATCGGCAACTGAGGCTGTTTCACGCACAGAGTGCATGGCCCATATTGCTGCCCCCATATCCACGCCACGCAAATCTATTTGTGAGGTCAGAATATTGCCGAGCGTAGAGCCTCCGGCCACATCGCTGTGGTTGACGAAATACTGCACAGGCACGTTTGCCTTACGGCATATCTCGGCAAACACCGCCGCACTGTCGGCATCGCTCATATACTTACAATTGGCATTTATCTTTATTACGGGGCCTTTGCCAAGTCCGGGATGATTGGTGGGATCTTGCTTCTCAGGATAGTTTGGGTGAAGAGCGTGGGCATTGTCGGCCGACACCATGAACGAGTTTGCCACACCTATCAAATAGCTTTCCTCATCACCTCCAAGGCAACGATTGATACGCATGAGGGTATCTTTAAGCAAGGGTGATGCAGCGCCCTGTTTGGTGCCGCTGCCGGTTTCCTCATTGTCAAAAATAGCCATGACACGAGTAGCCTTGGCGGGTGTATGGGATGTGGCTATCAAAGCACTTAGAGCAGCATGAACCATGCTCAGATCATCAATGCGTCCTGATGTAATAAACTCGTTGTTAAGCCCCAAAAGACATGCGGGAGTTGTGTCGTACAAACTGAGATCAAAGTCAATGATTTGGTCCATCGGCACGCCTGTTTCCTCGCTAATCAGGCGCAGGAGCATATTATCTGCTTCAAGTTCGTTATTGACAATCGCGATTACGGGCAGCATGTCTTTCTGTTTGCTGAGAGGGTTGCCTTCGTTCACGGCACGATTGAAATGAATGGCCAGATGCGGAATTGTTAGGACGGGACGGTCTATGCGCATAATGACATGGCGCGGAGTCAGCGGGTTGTCCGACCTTACTATCACCCTGCCGGCTATTGACAACGGGCGGTCAAACCATGTGTAGAGTATCGGTCCTCCATACACTTCGGTATTTAATTTAACCACGCCGTTTTCACACTTCATTTCAGCATGAGGCTTGATGCGGAAACCCGGAGAGTCGCTATGAGCGGAGATGATGTGGTAACCGGCTTCGGGCGATTCACCGGCCACGAATGCCATCACAGCAGAATCGTTTTGCGTCACGTAGTATTTTCCGCCGGGTTCCAGATTCCAGTGTTCGGCACGGCTGAGGTGTTTGAACCCCGCCTCGTTCAAACGGCGGCATATCTCCCGTACGGCAAGAAAGTTGACAGACGAAGCGTCAAGAAACTTCATCAAATCCTGCACAAGAGGTTCGGATTGTGTCATTATATGATTGGATGGGGATTAATATTCTTGTTCGGTGGAGTTATAGCGCACGTAATTCAGAGCACGAAGCACATTGCAAAGAATCCGGCTCCAATAGCTGCCGAAATCATCCGACACGGCCTGAAGCGCATTCTGCACAAGGTAATCGGGTGCGTCACGTATAGTTTCCACAAATTCATAGCACACCTGAAACAAATCGGCAAGGCTCTCAGAGATGCTTGCGGCTATGGGAGTGTCGGAAAATTTCATATCCTCCTCAAACACTTCCAGATAGCTGTCATCGGGTCCCATAAGATTTTCAATATTGCGCCGCATTGCCTCATAATACTCTTCGTCAAGGGAAGACTCAATGTAACATTCCTCCATTGCGGTGCCGGAAGCGGCGAGATCTGTGGCCGAAATATACAGTCTCGGCAGCAATCTGAGCATAGATGCCACAAATTCATCACGTGTGGTTTCGCGGGCATTTTCTACAGCCGCGCAGTATTCATTGCATAGTCCTATGAATGCGAGTGCATTTGGGGTAAGGGAAGTATTCATCTGTATAAATGATGTTTTATAATATAATTATATACCCCTGAAGGGAGAAAATGGTTCATGTTTTTGCCTTCGGCAATGGCCCGGCGTATCATTGTGCTGGAAATTTCCATTTGCGGAGCATTCACCACATCCACGCCTGCGGGAAGTGATGAGGGGTCAATGTCGTGTTGCGGCCTCGGATAGATTATAGGAGAAAACTCATCAATGATTTCTTCATGGTTGCGCCATTGCGAGAATATCTCCCAATTGTCGCTCCCTATTATGAGCCGGAATTCGTATTCGGGACAAAGGCGCTTAAGCTCGCGCAGGGTCACAATAGTATAGTTAGGTCGTGGGAGATGCAACTCGATATCACATGGCTTTATCAAAAGGTCGTGACTGACAGCTATTTCCAGCATTGCAAGGCGGTGTGAAGCACTCACGGCATCAGGGTGCTTAAGCGGATTTTCGGGCGACAACACCATCCATACCTCATTGAGCGAAGTGAACTGCGCCAGCCAGGAAGCAAGCATCATGTGTCCGCAGTGAACTGGATTGAAACTGCCTCCGAGAATGCCTATTTGCAACCGCCCGGGCATCAGCGTGTGAATTCCTTTATTATGTGTTCGGTTTTGCCAACGGCTTCTTCCAAATCATCGTTAACCACTTCAACATCATATTTGGGAGCAAAACCAAGTTCATACTCGGCTTTGCCCACGCGCTGGGCTATTGCTTCGGCACTGTCAGTAGCGCGGGATTCAAGCCTGCGCCGAAGCTCATCCACACTTGGAGGCATAATGAAGATGCTCAACGCTTTGTCTCCGAACAGCTTCTTAACATTTATGCCGCCTTTCACATCTATGTCAAGCACCACATTTTCTCCGCGCTTGCACCGTTCTTCAACTTCGCTGCGCAAAGTTCCGTAAAAGCGTCCGGGATAAACCTCTTCATATTCCACAAAATCGCCGTTGGCAATATGCTGCTGAAACTCTTCAGTGGTCATGAAGTGATAGTGCACGCCGTCAATCTCACCGGTGCGCGGTGCGCGGTTTGTGGCAGACACCGAAAATTGCAACGGCACATTGCCACGCTTCATTATGGCGTTGATTATAGTGGATTTACCGCAACCGGAGGGAGCGGATACTATTATTATTTTGCCTTCCTTTTCCATTTTGGATAGCGGTTACATTACATTGAGCACCTGCTCTTTAATCTGCTCCAACTCGTCTTTCATACGCACAACCAGACACTGCATTTCGGCATGATTGCTTTTAGAGCCGAGCGTGTTGATTTCGCGTCCCATTTCCTGACTTATAAATCCGAGCTTCTTACCCTGACCGTGAGGAGCTTTCATTGTGTCAAGGAAATAATTAAGGTGCTGTGTGAGACGCTGCTTCTCCTCGTTTATATCAAGTTTCTCAATATAGAATATCATCTCCTGCTCAAGTCGTGAGCGGTCGTATTCTATCTGCGGCAGCTTTGTGAGGTGCTCTTCAAGACGGGCGCGAATACGGGCCACACGCTCGTTTTCATATTTTGGGACCTCGCTCAGGAGCGAGCGGATTTTTTCAATTCTCGTGGAGAAGAATTCATCCAACTTGTGGCCTTCAGCACGACGGTACTCCATGAGTGCATCAACCGCCTGCTGCATGGCATTGGTAACAGCCTCCACAGTGGATGAATCGGTTTCGGTAGGGACATCGCTCTTAAGCACATCAGGGAATCGCACAATCAAGGAATACCAGTCCTGCGGTTCAGCTATGCCAAGCTCCTTGGCCATCAGCTCGTACTGTGCCTTGTAAGCCTTCATCAGTGGAATATTGAACTGTACCGAAGTGTCACCGGCAGTGTTTTCCACATATACCGAGGCTTCCACTTTGCCTCGCTCAAGATTGCGCGCAATGATGTTTCTTAGCTCCATCTCATGCTCGCGAAGCGTGGGAGGCACGCGAAGCGAAAGGTCCAGCTGCTTGCTGTTGAGTGATTTGATTTCTACTGTAATTTTTTTGGTGGGCAACTCTACAATAGCTTTGCCGAACCCTGTCATGGATAAAAGCATTGGCTTTGGGATTAATTTTTGCAAAAGTACTAAAAACGATGGTTAAAAAGCGTAACTTTGCCAAAAATTTCAAACGCGCACTTACAATGGCAGTAATTCTTCATATTGACACCAGCACCAATGTATGTTCAACTGCCCTCACTTCTGACGGTATGATTCTGTGCCATCGCGAAGATTTTCAGGGACAAAACCATGCAGCGTTGCTCAGCGGCTTTATCAAAGATTGCCTGGATCACGCACGCGACCATGAAATGCAGCTCAATGCAGTGGCCGTGTCCATGGGTCCCGGGAGTTATACTGGACTGCGGATAGGCCTTTCCGAAGCCAAAGGGCTTGCATATGCACTTGATGTGCCGTTGATCGGTGTTGACACCCTTGAGCTGATGGTCAGCCATGTGATGTTTGATTTCTCACTGGAACTTCCTGAAAATGTACTGTATGCGCCTATGATTGACGCGCGCCGCATGGAGGTGTTTACGGGAGTTTATGATTTAACGCTTACACCACTCCTTGCACCGCAGCCATTGATATTGGACGAAAACAGTTACGGCCAATTCCTTGCCGACAATACGGTAGCGTTTTTCGGCAACGGATCACAAAAGTGGCAGCCTGTGTGTCAGCATCCCAATGCCATATTCGTGCCCGATGTAGTGCCTTTGGCTTCAGACATGACGGCACTTGCCGAGCGGGCCTACAGCCGTGGCGAATTTCTTGACATAGCATACAGCACTCCCCGTTATCTCAAGGAATTCCAGGCCACTAAACCCAAATCAGTTTTTGGCACTCATTGACCGAAAAAGCTCAAAAGGATGCTACTATTTGGTTAGTTAGTGAAATTGTGCTAATTTTGCTCTCATACGACAAATAACCCTCTAAAATTATGGCAACAAAACCGTTCAAGTACCAGCCTATGTTCCCTATGTCAAAAGACAATACGGAATATTATCATCTCACTTCCGAATATGTGAAAGTAGAGAAATTCAATGGCAAGGATATGCTCGTGATTGATCCCGAAGCACTTACCGTCATGGCACGCCAGGCCACTCATGACAACGCATTCATGCTTCGTCGCGAGCACAATGCCATGGTAGCAAAAATACTCCACGACCCCGAAGCCAGCGAAAACGACAAGTTTGTGGCACTCACCATGCTGCGTAATGCCGAAGTGGCCGCCAAAGGTCAGCTTCCGTTCTGTCAGGACACCGGCACAGCCATTATCATAGGTAAAAAGGGTCAGAATGTGTACACCGGCGGCAATGATGAGGAGCGTTTGAGTAAAGGTGTTTATCTCACATACACTGAAGACAACCTGCGTTACTCACAGAATGCTCCGCTCAACATGTACGATGAAGTCAATACCGGATGCAACCTCCCTGCACAGATTGACCTCTATGCCGTGGACGGTGACGAATACAACTTCCTGTTCGTGGCCAAGGGCGGCGGTTCTGCCAACAAAACATACCTCTATCAGGAGACCAAAGCACTCATCAATCCCAAAACCCTTGTTCCATTCCTCGTGGAGAAAATGAAGACTTTGGGTACCGCGGCATGTCCCCCTTATCACATAGCTTTTGTTATCGGAGGCACATCTGCCGAAATGAATCTTGCCACAGTCAAGAAAGCTTCGGTGAAATACTACGACAATCTTCCCTCCGAAGGCAACGAACTTGGCCATGCATTCCGCGATATAGAACTGGAGAAACAGTTGCTTGAAGAGGCTCATAAAATTGGTCTTGGCGCACAATTCGGCGGCAAATATTTCGCTCACGACATCCGCGTAATCCGTTTGCCCCGTCACGGTGCTTCTTGCCCCGTGGGTCTCGGCGTAAGCTGCTCTGCCGACCGCAATGTGAAAGCGAAAATCAATCGCGATGGCATTTGGATTGAAAAACTTGATGCCAACCCCGGCGAGCTTATTCCTGAGGAGATGCGCAATGACAATGAAGGCAATGTGGTGAAGATTGACCTTAACCGTCCTATGCCCGAAGTGCTTGCCGAATTGTCCAAATACCCCGTTTCCACACGCCTGTCACTTAACGGCACTATCATAGTGGGTCGTGACATAGCACATGCCAAAATCAAAGAGCGTCTGGATCGCGGTGAGCCTATGCCACAGTATCTCAAGGATCACCCCATTTATTATGCAGGCCCTGCCAAGACACCCAAAGGCATGGCATCAGGCTCCTTCGGGCCCACAACAGCAGGCCGCATGGACCCCTATGTTGACCAGTTCCAGGCTGCCGGCGGCTCAATGATAATGATAGCCAAGGGCAACCGCAGCAAACAGGTAACAGACGCATGTCACAAACATGGCGGCTTCTACCTCGGCTCTATCGGCGGTCCGGCTGCGGTTCTTGCCAAAAACAGCATCAAGAAAGTGGAACTTCTAGAGTACCCCGAACTCGGGATGGAAGCTATCTGGAAAATTGAAGTTGAAAACTTCCCCGCATTCATTCTCGTGGATGACAAGGGCAACGACTTCTTCACCCAGATTTCCGAGAAATGCAAATCATGCGGTCTGGCCAAATAAGCCTAACCAAATATAATCTTTATACAACGAGAGCGGACTCAGCGGTCCGCTCTCGTTGCGTAATATCATTTGCCTGATTTATTTTACCAATGCGCGTCCGGCCCATGTCAGGAGCACGCCACATGCTACCGTAACAATTATATACCCCAATGATGTCAGCCATTCACCACGGTTGCCGAGCACCCATATATCATCGGCGAACGTGGAGAATGTGGTAAAGCCTCCACAAAACCCGGTAAAGAGCAACGCGCTTTCAATAGGTGAGATTGCATGATTTCTCTGCAGCAGTCCGAAAAACAATCCTATGATGAAGCAACCTGCCATATTGACCACGAATGTGCCCATAGGGAAAGTTCCATGCCAAAGATGTGTACACCACCGCCCTATCAAAAATCTGCCGCATGTGCCGATAAAGCCGCCACAACCCGCTATAAGCATCAATTTTATCGTTTCCATATCCGAAAATTTAGCAAAATAACAAAGGGCAGCCGTATGGGCCGCCCTGGTATTCCCGTAGGGAGTCGAACCCTAATCGAAAGAACCGGAATCTTTTATTCTATCCATTGAACTACGGGAACGGATGCAATGTGGATGCAAAAGTATGAAACTTTTGCAATTTGTGCAAATATAATCTTTTTTGTAGTTTTGTGTTATGAATGTGAAGATTGATACTTCGTGGCGCGATGCGCTGAGTCAGGAGTGGGACAAACCTTATTTCCACTCACTGGTGAACTTTGTTAAGAGCGAATATACCTCTACCAAAGTATTTCCGCCTGCATCAAGAATTTTTGCAGCTTTTGATTCATGCCCCTTTCAGGATGTGAAGGTGGTGATTTTGGGACAAGACCCTTACCACGGAGACGGCCAGGCCAACGGACTATGCTTTTCGGTAAGTCCTCAAGTGCCGGTGCCACGCTCGCTCATCAACATATTCAAAGAAGTACACGATGACACGGGAGCACCCATTCCCCCCAATGGCGATCTGAGCCGCTGGGCGCAACAGGGTGTACTGCTGCTCAATGCCACCCTAACCGTGCGTGCTCATGCCGCCGGGTCACATCAGGGCAAGGGATGGGAAGAATTCACCGATGCCGTGGTACGCAAGCTGGCGCAGGAGCGTTCAGGGCTTGTGTTCATACTCTGGGGCAGTTATGCAGCCCGCAAAGGTGAATTCATTGACCGCTCCCGCCACTTGGTGCTCACCTCCCCTCACCCGTCGCCTCTCAGCGCCTCACGCGGATTTTTCGGCAACCACCATTTTTCGCGCGCCAACAGTTATCTTGTGTCGCAGGGAAAAACACCCATACAATGGTAAGAAAACTGCTGCATACCTTTATGGCGGCCGTATGTGCTATCACAGCCATGGCGCAGGTGGAAACCGGCGACACACGCACCGGAGTGTTCCATCCGCAAATACACTCTCTGCAGGTGCAGGCTCTCGGCAACGATCAGAGGCCGCCTGTGATTTCGCTTGACGGCACAGGCCGAGTGGTGGTGAAATGGGATGAGCTTGCCGAGGACCGCCGTTATATGCGATATGAGCTAAAGCATTGCGACTCGCAATGGCGCGTGGACAATCTCGTGGATTCAGAATTTCTTGACGGTTTCAATGAGGGAACAGTGGAGGATTTTGCCTATTCCTATGGGACAAAAACACATTACGTAAATTATCGCATCACATTGCCTGACAATAATATGCGGCCGTTGGTGTCAGGCAATTACCTGCTCCGGGTATATGACGAAAGTGAGCCGGAGGCAACATTGCTTCAGGCACGGTTTTATGTGGTGGAACCGCTGACAAAAATAAGTGCCGAAGTGTCCTCACGCACGGATGTGGACTATAATGCCGCCCATCAGCAACTCAAGGTGGCGGTAGAAGCTGAAAAATTGCCCATGCACGATTATTTCAGTAACCTGTGGCTTGTTATATCCCAGAATTCACGTGTTGACAATGAGCGCACCGTTTTCCATCCCCTGCGCGTTGCTCCCCCCAATCTGTATTTTGAGAGCAAACCTGAGCTGATATTCCCTGCCGGCAACGAGTACCGCCGATTTGAAACCGTATCCACCACTGTGCCAACAATGGGAATAGAAGATGTGGGTTACGCCGAGCCCTACTATCACTTCACTCTTTACACTGACAGGCCGCGACGCGATGAGATGTACACATATGACGAAACACAGCACGGGCGTTTCCGTGTAAGGGAATACAATTCATCCTCAGGCGACACAGAGGCCGAATATGCCGTGACTCATTTCTCACTTGACATCCCCGAACTGCACAATGCCGACGTGTTTATTGACGGAGACATGATGCTGCGGCGTTTTGATGATGAATCGCGCATGGTTTACAACCGCACAACCCGAATGTACGAGGCTTCTCCGCTTCTTAAGCAGGGAGCATACAACTATCAATATCTTGTTGTGCCGCGCAACGGGTCCATGATCGGTAACACAGGGCCTATTGAGGGCGATTTTTACCAAACCATCAATGAATATATGATACGCGCCTATTACCGCCTGCCCGGTGACCGTTACGACCGTCTTGTGGGTATCGGCATGGCGTTTTCAGGACGATAATCATGAATGAAACTTACGAAACAGTTATGCTTCAAATTCAAGACGCACTGGTGAGCCTTGACCTCGCCGAACGATATTTTCACTGTGACCTTGACAAATGTCTGGGCGAATGCTGCATAGAAGGCGATGCCGGAGCACCTATAACTGAGGACGAGTACCAGAAACTCAAGAGTCTGAAAGATGTGGTGTGGGATGACCTGTTGCCTGCTGCACAGGAACGCATCCGCGAAGCAGGCGTGGGATACATAGACGAAGAGGGCGATCTTGTGACTCAGATAGTGGACGGCCGCAATTGCGTGTTCACCACCTACGGCAAAAACGGCATGTGCATGTGTGCGCTTGAAAAAGCATACCGAGAGGGACGCACCGATTTCCGCAAGCCCATATCATGCTATCTTTACCCACTGCGCCTCACTGAATACCCTACATTCACTGCTGTGAACTATCATCGGTGGAAAATATGCCGCTGTGCCGAAGTGCTTGGCCGAGCAAAGAAAGTGCGCCTGTTTCAGTTCATGAAAGAGCCGCTTATTGAGCGTTTCGGCAAAGAATGGTATGACGAGCTGGCAGAGGCATGTGAAGCCTATCTCGCAGAATACGGCGACAAATCCTGATTCCAATACTCCCGGTTGAGTGCCCAAAGTACTATGCCGCGTGTGAACAGATAGACTATAAATGCCAGCCATAGTCCATGATTTCCCATATGTGGATAAGCAATGTAATAAACCAAGAAAAACAGTACTGTGGCGCATACCATTGACTCAAGCATTCGGCGTGTAGCCGTGACACCTATCGACACCCCATCCCACATAAAAGCTGCGAATCCCACCAACGGGATGCTTACCGCCCACCAAAAATATTCCCCGGCAGTGGCTACTACCTCCTTATCAGAACTCAACAGGTGCAATGCCTCCTGACCTAAAAGCATATACAGAACGGTAAAAGCCAATGCCAGCACTCCGGCACATCCCATAAGAGTATGCACCACACGGCGAAGCATTATCATATTGCCGGAGCCTTTGAATCTGCCGCACAATGCCTCGGCGGCGAAAGCGAAACCATCCATAAAGAAAGAATAAAGGGTGAACAGCTGCATGAGCAACGCGTTCACTGCCAGCATCTCGGCTCCTTGTATTGAGCCGACTCTCGTAAACCACATTGTCACGCACACCAGACAGACGGTGCGGAGAAAAATATCGGTATTGATGCTGAAATATTTCTTTAGCTCAACTTTGCGAAGCACAACGCGCAGGGACGGCATTGTGACATGATATTTACGCCTGCAAAGCACCAATCCCAATATGAAGCCTGCCCATTGTGCAGAAAGTGTGCCTATAGCCACTCCTTCTATTCGGAGGCGCAGCACATACACCATGGAGACACTGACGGCAATATTGAACACATCCACAAACACGCTCACCCACATGGGAGTGCGTGAATCCTGCATGCCAAGCCACCAACCTGTGAGCACGAAAGTGCCGAGCACTGCAGGCGCTCCCCAAATACAGATGGTAAAATAAGTGTGAACAGTGACACGTGTAGCCTCATCGCAGTCCATAAACAAAATAACTCCATCAAACACCGGCACCTGAAGCAAAATCATGGCGATACCCATTCCTATAGCCACCGTCATGGCCCGCGCAAGCGATATAGAGCAGCCGCTGATGTCACGTGCCCCATAGCACTGGGCGGTAATGCCGCTTGTGCCCATGCGCAAAAATCCGCACAGCCAGTAAAGCATATTGAATACCGACCCGCCTACAGCTATGGCGGCAATATACACCGCGCCGCCCATGTGACCCACAATGGCTGTGTCTGTAAGGCCGAGTATGGGAGTGGTGATGTTGGTGATAATAGCAGGGATAGCCAAAGCGGCTATCCCCGAAACAAGTTGTTTATGTCCGCGCATGAATCAAAGTTTCTTTACACGCATGCTGTCATAAATCAGATACATGATAAGGAGGAGGTAAACCACAACACCGAGACCCTGATTGAGGGCGGTGCTCATGGTGTTGGTGTATTCAAATCCTGCAAAACGTGTCAGGGCTGCAAACACTCCAAAGAGAGCACCTCCGGCAATAAGACCCGAGCTTATAAGTGTGCCTCTGTCGCGGCGGGCATCATTGATGGCCTTGTCCTTGCTGCGTGAGCTTACGTACCAAGCAATGGCACCGCCTACAAGCAGCGGGGCATTGAGCTGCATGGGGATGAACATACCCAGACAAAATGCCAGTGCAGGAACACCGAGCCAATTCAGCAGCAACGCGAGAACAGCACCTACGAGATAGAGTATCCAAGGGGTGTCACCACCCATCATAATCGGTTCTATAACCTTGGCCATGGCATTGGCCTGAGGAGCTACAAGCGCATTTTCTCCCGAAAAACCATATACATTGTTGAGCAGCAGAATCACACCGCCAACAGTTGCTGCTGACGCGAGAGTGCCCAAAAATTTCCAGCTCTCTTGCTTGCGGGGGGTTGAGCCAAGCCAGTATCCGATTTTAAGGTCAGTCACAAATCCTCCGGCCATACTGAGCGCTGTGCACACCACTCCACCAATTATCATGGATGCCACGATACCGGAAGTACCGCTGATACCCACGCCAACGAAAATAGCCGATGCAATGATGAGTGTCATAAGCGTCATTCCCGATACGGGATTTGTGCCTACTATGGCAATCGCGTTTGCAGCCACAGTGGTGAACAAAAATGCAATAACCGTAACCACTACCCATGCCACAAGTGCCTGCCAGAAATTGTGCAGCACGCCGAGCCAGAAGAAAACGAGCACGGCCACAAGAGCTATGGCTATGAAGAATACGATATGCTTCATTGAAATATCCCATTGCCAGCGCACTGTGCCTTGTTTATCGCTTGACCCCTTGAATTCACGGGCCGCAAGACCTGCGGCCTGAACTATTATGCCCCACGATTTGATGATGCCGATAACACCTGCCATGGCAATACCGCCTATGCCTATCAGACGGGCATAGTCGGAGAAAATCTGCTCCGGAGCCATTGATGCTATCTCAGCCGAGCCATAGGTGCCCATAAGGGGAAGTATCACCCACCATACAAATGCAGAGCCGGCAAATATCACAAATGAATATTTGAGACCAACGATATAACCAAGACCAAGAAGTGCGGCACCGGTATTGCAGCTGAACACCACTTTAGCCTTTTCGGCTATACCTGCGCCCCATGATGTGACAGCTGAACTGAGATTCTCAGCCCAGAACCCGAAGGTGCTGACCACATAGTCATAAATACCGCCTATGAGGGCTGCGATAACAAGAGTCTTGGCTTGTCCGCCGGCATTCTCTTTGCCTTTGGCTTGCCCGCTCATAAGCACCTGAGTGGTGGCAGTAGCCTCGGGGAAGGGATATTTGCCGTGCATATCCTTGACAAAATATTTGCGGAACGGGATAAAAAACAATATTCCCAATATGCCTCCAAACAGAGAACTCAGGAAAATTTCCATGAAGTTGACAGTTATGTCGGGATATTTTGCCTGAAGGATATAAAGTGCCGGCAAGGTGAATATTGCACCGGCCACTATTACGCCGGAGCATGCGCCTATTGACTGTATAATCACATTCTGACCGAGCGGATTTTTCTTTCCGAGAGCACCGCTGAGACCTACGGCTATAATGGCGATAGGGATAGCCGCCTCAAATACCTGCCCGACACGCAGTCCGAGATATGCTGCCGCCGCGCTGAACACAACGGCCAGAATAAGACCCATGGTAACTGAATACGGTGTCGCCTCGGAATAATCGCGCGCGGGGTGCATCACCGGGCGATACTCTTCATCCTGTGCTAATTCCCGAAACGCATTTTCGGGCAATTCCACAGGATCGGCATCGGTGTAGATGGCGTCATCCATCTGCTTGTTGCTTATTTCTTTCATTGCTTATAATGTATTGATTGATTTCATTGGTTGGCGGGGCGGGACAAAATCTCAAAGTTATCCACCATTATCTCGGTAATGGAGCGTTTGATGGCGTTGCGATCCTCCCAAATGCGGGTGCGTAGTTTACCCTCGATGTATAGCTTGGTGCCTTTGCGAATATATTTTTCGGCAGTATCGGCATTGCGGTCCCACATCACAATGTTGTGCCACTCGGTACGTTCCGGCACCGTTACGCCGGCAGCAGTGGTTCGCGCACGCTCGGTGGTGGCAAGTGAAAATTCGGCCACAGGCCGTTCGGCTACATATCTTATTGTCGGGTCTTTGCCCACATTCCCTATGAGAATAACTTTATTGACTGACATGCCACAAAGTTACATCTTTTAAAATATATATGCTTTGTTTCTTATGATTTTTTGTATTTTTGCGAATTATGAAGAAACTATTGTCACTTCCGCCAGATGCAGCCGGATGCTTCCACAAACTCACCGGATATGATGCCGAAGAGTGGTTCACGACCTCCGACCCCGCCGGTATAAAGCTCGGTTCCGGGGGCGGTACAACCTGGGCTTTGGACGAATGGATCAGATGCGGAGGCGATATGAGCCAAAAAAAGGTGCTCATACATGCCGGCGGTCAGAGCCGCCGCTTGCCGGCTTATGCTGCTTGTGGCAAAATTCTTGCGCCGATACCTGTTTTTCGCTGGCAGGCCGGTCAGCGTCTCAATCAGTCTCTGCTTGATTTACAGATGCCACTGTATGAGAAAATCATGAGTATGGCTCCGGCGAATGTCAACACGCTTGTGGCCAGTGGCGATGTGTATGTACGCCCGGGAAAAAGGCTGCCCGAAGTGCCCGATGCTGATGTGGTGTGCTACGGATTATGGGTCAATCCCACGGTGGCTTCGCATCACGGGGTATTTGCCTCCCGAATACAGTCGCCACGAGTACTTGACATGATGCTCCAAAAACCGTCGGTAGAGCAAATGGCAGCTATGTCCCAGACGCATGTGTTTTTGATGGATGTGGGTATATGGCTGCTGAGTACACGGGCAGTAGAACTTCTGCGCAAAAGAAGCATGGCTGATGATGGCATGCTTACTTATTACGACATGTACACTACATTCGGCGGTGCCTTGGGAGTAAATCCGCATGTCAACGATGCCGAAATAAATGCTCTTAAGGTAGCCATTCTTCCGCTTGACGGAGGGGAATTCTATCATTTCGGCACAACGGCTGAGATGCTTGGAAGCACCCTGCAACTGCAATGCAAAGTCGCTGACCAACGCGAATTGCTAAGCCGCAGCGCCAAGCCGCATCCGTCACTGTTTGTGCAGAACTGTATTCTTGACCGACCGCTTACAGCGGCCAACAGCAATATTTGGATTGAAAACTCTCATGTGGCTGCCGGATGGAGCCTGACCAAGAATAATGTGATAACAGGTGTGCCTCGCAACAACTGGACGCTGTCATTGACAGATGGGGCATGCATCGATGTAGTTCCTGTGGGCAATGGCCGTTATGTGCTCCGCCCGTATGGTTACAATGATGCCATGCGGGGCACTGCTTCTGACCCAGCCACAAGGTATCTTGACAAGCCTTTGCACTTATGGCTTGAGAATCACGGATTGGAGATGCCCGGAAATGTGGACATACAGCCAATGCCTCTATTCCCTGTGTTTGACTCCATTGAGCAGATGGGACTTGTGGCGCAGTGGATGGTTGACGAGACTCCCGACCTGCTTGGTGAGGCAGCCCGGTTGTATCATGAAGCCGAGCACCTTAGTGCCGATGATATAATGATGAGCGTGGATTTGCCGTCATTGTGGGAACAAAGACGCAAATTTATGGATCACGATATAGAGCTCCTTGCCACAAATCACGCACGGAGCGTTATCTATCAAGTTGATTTAGTACATCTTGCCGATTACATATCACAACGCAATCTTATGCCGCCAGCTCCATTGCCCGAAAATGCGCCGATGATGAAGCGCATGCGCAACCTGATGCTGTCATCGCGTGTCAACAATGATGATACAGCCGAGCAACAGGCGTGGCAGATAATGCGCCGTGGAATACTTGATGCCTGCACTGTCAAGGCAGCTCCGCGCATAGACGTGATGTCCGACCAGATTGTGTGGGGAAGGTCACCGGTGCGCATAGACCTTGCCGGCGGCTGGAGCGATACACCCCCTTACTCACTATGCAACGGAGGCACAGTGCTCAACATGGCTGTGGAGCTAAACGGTCAGGCCCCATTGCAGACATTTATAAAACCGTGCCGTGAGCCACACATAATCCTGCGGTCAATAGACCTTGGCTCCACAGAGACGGTGAGCACTTATGAGGAACTTGAGGATTATGCCAAGATAGGCTCGCCGTTCTCCATACCTAAAGCCGCATTAGCATTAGCCGGATTCAGCAACGAATTCTCAATGGATTATTATCCCACACTCCGCCGTCGCCTTGAGGCAATGGGGGGAGGACTGGAAATAACCCTGCTGTCGGCAGTCGGCGCAGGCTCCGGGCTTGGCACAAGCTCCATACTCGCGGCAACGGCACTTAGCGCATTGAGCGATTTTTGCGCACTGGGATGGGACACAGCCCAGATTTGCCGTGCCACACTCGCACTTGAGCAACTGCTCACAACCGGAGGTGGTTGGCAAGACCAGTATGGAGGAGTACTGTCGGGCATTAAATTACTACAGAGCACTCCGGGAATGAGCCAGGATGCAGCTGCGAGCTGGCTTCCGAGCCAATTGCTCACTGATGCGGAGTATGCTCCGTGCCACATATTATATTACACCGGCATAACCCGTACCGCAAAAACTATTCTCGCCGATATAGTACGTGGCATGACGCTCAACAGCGGAGAGCATCTGGCAATTCTTGCAGACATGAAGCTGCTGGCACAAGAACTCGCTTCCACGATTCAACGACGCGATTGGAAGATGTATGGCGAATTAGTGCGCCGTTCATGGCAGCTAAACAAGAGACTTGACCGTGGAACAAATCCCGATGCCGTGGAACAATTAACGCGCCTGATAGACAAATATGCCGCCGGGTATAAACTTCCGGGTGCAGGAGGAGGAGGCTATCTCTACATTGTGGCCCGCGATCCGCAGGCTGCCTCCAAAATACGTGAAATATTAACTGACGCCCGTCCCAACAGTCGCGCCCGCATAGTGGAGATGCGGCTAAGCAACACGGGCACACAAATATCAAGATCATGACACAAGGAATGAAAAAATGCCCTTATTGTGGCGAAGAAATCAAGGAAGAAGCAATCAAATGCCGCTATTGCGGAACCGATCTTCCGGGCGCATGCCGTCAGCCTTACGAGCAGCCTTCTTTCGGAGCATACAATGCTTTTGAACATAATGATGCATTTGCCGACAGTCCCGAGGGCAAAAGCCGTGGAATAGCGGCATTACTCGCCATATTCTTGGGTAGCCTCGGAATACATTATTTCTATATGGGCAAAAACACAGCCGGAATAGTGTATCTGCTCATCACGCTATTGTCATGCGGCTTAGGCGGTCCCATAATAGCCATATTGGGACTGATACAAGGCATAATAATGTTTGGCATGACCAATCAGGCATGGAGACAAAAATACATTCTTTCCCCTAACACATTCCCGTTCTAAGCATATAATCCAAGTAGAATATAAACTGCATTCCAAAGCTTCTGCGACAGACTTTGGGGTGCAGTTTTGTTTTACCTTTTGTCTGGCGGCAAATTTATTGTTAACTTTGTGTGAATTTGTTACCCGTAAAACAATTATTTAGAGCCAATGACATATCGCCTCATAAACTGCCTGCTGGCTGTAATGGTATCAGCCACCCTGCAAATATCAGCCAGGAATATTCAGCCACAGGAAGCTCTCAAAAGGGCACTGCAATCAGAGCAGACAACCGATGGTGCAAAACACACCCAATCTGTTGACAAATCCGAGCTATACAAACTCGCCTACTCCTCGCCCACTGGTTCCTACCATGTATTCAACCGGTTGACCGGCGGCTACATAGTGGTGTCGGGAGACGATGAAGCCTGTCCTCTGCTGGCTGATGTAAGCGACGGTGTATTCTCAACCGACAGCGTGGCTCCCGCTGCACAATCCATGCTTAACCATTATGACTCGCAGATACAGATGCTGAGTCAGACCAATGACAGGATGCCCGGGCTTATGGACTATTACTCCGAATGGGAAGACATCCCCGCACTGATGACCACCAAATGGAACCAGAACAATCCTTACAATATATATTGCCCGATTATTGAAGGACGCACCGCCTATACCGGATGTGTGGCCACAGCCATGGCTCAGGTAATACGCCATATAGGTTACTACAATGGCAACGGCTACCGCAGTCAAAACGGAGTCAATTATAAGGGCGAAGCGATAGAGTTTGACTTTGGTGCCAACACCTTTGATTTTGATGCGATGTATGACACCGGCGTAAATACCACCGCAGAGGAAATAGACCAAGTGGGCCGTCTGATGCTTGCCTGCGGACTGAGTGTGGGCATGGGTTATGGTATAAGCGGCAGTGCCGCATCATCGTTATCGGTACCTAATGCGCTGATTGATCATTTCGGCTATGACAGTAACCATACGCGCCTATATGATCACGAGAATTACAGTCAGGCCGAATGGGAAAAAATGATATATGACGAACTGCGGCTCAACCGGCCAATTTATTATAGCGGTTCCAACGGCTCAATGGGCCATGCCTATGTTGTGGACGGCTACAAAACTGCCGGGCTATACCACATCAACTGGGGCTGGGGCGGTATGTCTGACGGCTATTACCGTCTTAATGTGCTTAATCCGGCACAAGTTGGTATAGGCGGCGGCAATGGCGGCTATAACCTTGGCCAAAATATGGTTTTTGCCGTACCGCCCGGAGCGCAGCCCGGCACTGACAAAAGAAATCTTTACGGCTCTATAAGCTATGTAGGTGACAACACCTTTGCATTATACTACAAAAGTTTGGTTGACAACGTGATGGATGCAACTCTCGGAGCCTTGATAACCGACATGTCAAAAAACAAAGTGACGGAAGTTACTTTCTGGACAAACCAGTCCATAACGGCCAACTCGGCATTGCGCAGCGACAACTACAGCTACGATTTCTCACAACTGAAACTGTCACCGGGCGAATACCGCATATATACGGCTTATCGTCTAAACGATGGTGAATATGTCATCACCGCTCCCATGTCAACCATGCAGCACTATGTCAATCTATCTGTTTCCGACAATGGTGCATATACCTTCACCAATGATCCTGTAGCGATAAAAACCATTGCACTTAACATACCTGAAATAATAGGGGGCTATGACTTGCATTCAGGTTTTTCGGGAAGTTTCAGTTTCTATGCAATCAACAACGGCAACCTTGACTACAACGGTGTTATCAAACTCACGATGCTTGACAATGACGGAAACGAAATATGTAGATTCAATTCAAGCAGAGCTACTATAGCCGCCGGAGCCATCACTACGGTAGGTTGCTCCATGCCGGTATTTGACGAGTCAAACCATCTGATACCTGCCGGAACATACGGATTGTGTTTTGCCGACAGTAATGACAATATACTGTCTGACAACCTTTTGAACATAACAATTAAGGACGGAGCACCATACACCGCATGGAAATCGGAAGAAAAAATTGAGGTGAACAACTGCAGCACCCTACCCTCCATTCTGGCCACAGGAGACATCTGGCCTCACACTCCGCATATAGTGGCTACGCAGACACATCGCAACATGACACTGCGACTGGCATTTTACAAGCCATCGGAAGTGGCATCTTCCAAGGTGCTGATGTGCTATCAGGGCAACATTGAAAGTATGGACGCTGATTTTCCGATTGACCCTGTTGAGGTGGATGTGCCGTTCGGCACCTATGAGGTGTGTTATCGCAAAGGCTATAACCAAATATCACAAAAACGCCTAATCCGCATAGGTGAGAACATCAACGGGATAAGTTATCTTCCCGCCGACGGCAATAATGTGTCAGCCTCTACGCTGCTCTACAACAGCAGCCCTACCGAAATCATCATACCCTCACAGATCACTGTAGGCTCTACAGACCTTACTGTCACAGAGATTGAGCCTGAAGCATTCCTCGCCAACAGGGTACTGGAAGTGATAGATTTGCCCTCAAGCATCAAAAAAATAGGTGCCGGAGCTTTCACAGTATGTCCCTCATTGAGTCAGATAATCCTACGAGCCCAAGAGCCGCCGTTCACATATCGCAATGCCATAGTACCGGGACTCAGCTCGGCCACCGAGTTTTATGTGCCCGCATCGGCTTACGACAAATACCGTCCACTGCTTGAAGGGTATAATCCGTTGTATTCCTTAGTGGAGTCTATTGAGTCAAAGACAGAGGCAGTGACCTCGGCAAATACTCCGTTGTCACTGTCGGTATCACCTGCTCACGAAGCCATCAATCCCGCTTTCATCATCACTCCGGTTGACAATGCATCGGCAGAGGTGGCTGAAGTGACAGTAGCCTCAGTAACACCGGGTGTCCTCAACCTCAACGTGAAAGCGCTACGAAAAGGCACAGCCACTTATCATGTGTACCCCGCACACCGCAGCGATGATTATTCCGTATTGACTCTGGAAGTGCTGGAAAGTGCCGGCATTGACAAACCACAGGCCGATGACGACAACTCTCCGCGTGCCATATACGATTTGCTCGGCCGTCCGGCGAAAGCAGACAACAACGGGAAATCGCCTAACGTACGTATCATTGTACATTCCGACGGCAAAGTAGTCAAATTCATAAAATGACACTTCCCGTGACTTTATAAAGAAACTTAATCTGTAAACATTATTTTTTCACTTCCTCAAATCTAACCATATTTGATTATCAACATTTTAGTGTCGCATGATACAAATATGAGATTTCAAATTCATAAGGATGACATCGGTTACCTTGTCGTTTTGGGTCTCATCTTGTTTCTTCCCATTCCTTTTTAACTCGCTCGACTTCCGCTATCAACTGCTGCTCTGTGGGAAGATAGAGTTGATATTTAGATGCAACAATTGTGTTATTGTCCGAGGGAAGGGTCATCTTAACCAATGTGTCGTTTTTGGCGGTGCATAGTAATATGCCGATTGTGGGATTCTCCTCCGGTAGTTTCTCGGTACGGTCGTAGTAATTGACGTACATCTGCAATTGTCCCAGATCCTGATGAGTTACCTCGCCTGTCTTTAACTCAAAAATCACGAACCGCCGAGCAAGACGGTTGTAAAAGACTAAGTCGATGAAAAACTCATCATCTTCAAGAATGATTCGTTTTTGACGCGCTACGAAAGTGAACCCATTTCCAAGTTCAAGAATAAATTCCTGAAGGTGATTTATCAGTTCTGTTTCAAGGTCACTCTCGTAGTAATGTGCTTTCTTTTCCAATCCCAGGAATTCCAAAACCATAGGATCCTTGACTATTTCCTGCGGTGTTTCGGGTGCTCTCTCCTTCCTTGCCATGGCAAGAACCGACTCCTTGTCGTTGCTGAGAAGCAAACGTTCATATAGCATTGAATTGATCTGACGCTGCATCTGGCGTGCAGTCCAGCAATTACTTGCCGCTTCAAGCTCGTAATATTCGCGCTTGTCTTTGTCTGGAATTTGAATTAATGCACGATACTGAGTCCAGTTGAATTGTGAACGCAGTGCGTTCACTTTTGGGTATTCCAGGAAAAATTGCCTTGCAAAATTAAGCTGACGATAGCTAAAACCACTGCCGTATTCGGGTTCTATCTCTTGGGCAAGATTCTTTATAAGACCTTTACCATACTCTGCACGTGCACTGCCGCCCTGTTCTTCCTCAACAATGCGTCGTCCTATTTGCCAGTACATCTGTACGCGACAAAAGTCAACTGAGCGGACAGCATTAGACCGAGATGTTTCAATAATCGAGCGTATTTCAGATACTAAATCTTTCATTTTTTTGTTATTTTGTAGCTTTCCCTTCCGGAAGAATGATTGAAGCCCAGTTGGGGAGCTCTTCGACATAGCGTTTCGCAAGCTCGCCGTCGCTCAGACGGAACAGAAGCCGTGCCTCCGTGTCCTCAATCGAGTTGTCATAGACATAGAGCCTGTCAACTATCGCGGATAGGATTTTGCAGTTAGCAATGGACTTGTCGTATCGGGATATGATTTTGGGGATAGGCACATCATGACCGCCATCCAATACTCGTTGAGCGACTCGCTTGGCATTGATTGTCGGAGATTCGGTGGAAACAAAGAACAAGCGGATGAAGAACCCCGCATCTTTTGCTCTGAAAATGTAATCGACTTTATCGGAAGCAGACATCACAGTTTCAAAGATATGGCTTTTGCGTTCTGCAAGACATCGTTCACGCCATTCATTGCAATAATTGGCTGCTTTGAGAACAGACTCCTGATTGTTCCAGTCTCCGAACACATCGCGTGCGACATTATCCGGGTTGATATATTCCGAATCCTCCAGCCACTCATGATGTAGAATCTTGGAGGTGACTGAAGTCTTGCCCGACCCGTTGGGACCGGCAATCACAATCAGAACTGGGCGATGATCACTTGCTGCCATTTTTTATTCTGTTTATTGCATCGCCCCATTTTTCTTGTGCCGCCTGTGTAGCAGCTTCAATCCCTGCCGCCACACGTTCGGCAGCTCGGCGCGTGCTCTCGCGGGCATCCTCGGCAACTTCGCGCATAATCTGAGCCATGCGCTCGTCGCCCGGCTCCTCCATCGACGTAAGTCGATAACTATTCATCTCTGCTTCCGACATAATATAATCTTTTATTATTCAACGCTAAAGTTACGAAAAAAGTCTGAACCAACCTTACTTTTGTGATTTACAGTCAGTCTTCCTGTTCGTAATAATATGAATAGTCGATACCTTTCATAAAGGTATCGCGGTCGTTTATCTTGTCAGTAAGTGCCGACCGAAGCAATTCTTTGATGGCAGTCGAATCGGCAACGCTGCGTGGCATGGCTTCGAGGTATTCGCGTTTGTCAACCTGACTCCAGTCAATGCACTGTTGCAGATTTTTCTTCAACATGAGATCGAGCCATATGCGGGTAGCGCGACCGTTGCCTTCCCTGAACGGATGGGCGACATTCATTTCAACATACTTGTCGATGATGTTATCAAACGAATCCTCCGGCATACGTTCAACATCAGCCAAGGTTTGACCCAGATATTGAGCCATCGCAAACTGGAATCCGGCTTTGGCTATATTGACAGTCCTTATCTGTCCGGCGAAATCATAAAGGCCTCCGAAAAGATAAGCATGAATCTGTTGCAATCCTTTCACCGTGCCGACCTCGATACTGTCGATAAGACTACTCTCAAACAAAGCGTATGCTTTCGACCGACTTTTACCGTCAATACTCTCGTCGCTGTTGGTGAACCATTCAATGAATCTGGAAGCCTTATTGTTCGGGAAACTCTTTGCCAAAGCTATGACTCCGTCATTATCCAATACATCAGACAGACGGCGTTTCCCGTCCGGAGCGAGCAGCTTCAACTGGTTAGTGCCACTAACCACTTCATTGCCTTCGTTGCGGAGCTTGGTCTTCAGATACTTCCAGTAATTGCGATTTTTTGCATAATCATCTTGTGCGTTGAGCACTCCGACAATATCAAGCACCGAGAACCACCATTTGGCACCCGGCTCATCCCACACAGCTCGCACTTCGCGGTCGTCAAAGAATCGTATCGATATTTTCTGTATCTCGCTCATGGCTAATTATAGATTCCTAAAAGTCATCATCCATCATATCATAATCGTCCTGCTCGTCAAGGAAATCATCATATGATTGTGAAAAACTACCGGAATTCCAATCTTGATGACCGCTGTAACGGTTGTCACTATGATAATCACTGCCATAGTCTACAGGATGCAGATAGGAATGATTATTACCATTATTATTGCGCATGAATATATCCAAATCATCAAGATCCTCAGAATTGTCGGAATCATCAAATAAATTATCTCCGACAGGTGTAGCTGCACCATCAATAGAGGCTATGTCTCCATCGTGATTATCGTTCAGATATTCACTGTTTTTGTCAATTGGAGTTCCTATGCACTCAGTACGCGCGCCATGCTCTGTTGCAGACTTCTTGAACTTACCAAATAGCCAACGAAAGAAGAAAAACTCTCCTATGTAATTCCAAATATTCATATGTCAAATTGTATGCCATTAAAATTAATAAGCATATTACTCTCTTATATAAGACCTTATTCTTGATGATACACTTTATAGCTCATAGTAGAACTTTCTATCTTGATGATAAATTATTGATGGTCTCTATATCTAAATATGTTTTAGCATATTCTATGTTCAATAGTTCATCAGATAAGAGATAGTCGTATTTTTGGAACATCTTGCGGTCCCGAGGAAGCATTGATGCTAGTTCGACTATATCGGGTTTATTTGCTTGCCGTAGGCTCTCAATATTTTCTTTCGTCAAATTTGATACATAGAAACTGTCACTATCACATAATTTATTCAGGCAATATTGAGCTAACAATGCCAATGTTCTGTTAGCCTTTGTTCCTGCCCAATTGAAAAAATAGGTTTCATTACCATATTGAAGAAACGCTGTTTCGCCAAGATTATGGTGATGAAAGAATAGACGACTCTGATTCAGATGCTCCTTGGTTTTGGTTCGGTCATCAAGATATGGGTATATAGTATCAGATAGATATATCTCTCGCATCTTTTCAACAATAATGCGATCAATATCTATACTTTCGCCAGCAAATCTTGCCGCACCACCAGATTTAATATATGATACATATATCTTTGAGGTCGCTTCATCAAAACTCTCTACAAGCCAACGTTGTCCAGATAATATGATAACATTACCAATTTCTGGAATATGTTGTATCATTCCTATGCGTTTTGCGTTTGCTTTGTCTATTACCGTCAAATCAATAGGTGATACAAATGCGACATAGAAATCTGGAGATTTCAGTATTTTTTCGCCAAATTTCCCTACTACAATCTGTCCAGTATTAAGTTGTGAAATGACTTTATTTTCACCCAAAGACCTCAATAATTTGAGGAATACTTCGGGTGTCACATTCTTGAACGCACCGTTTTGGCAAAGCAGCATCCAGCCATCTTTAGGATAAAATCCTCCAAATTGAGCTATAACGGCTAATATCTGCTGAATGAGTGTCGAGAAATGACATCTGTTTATAGCGGATGTTTCATATTTGTGTTCGCGCATCAATTCGATAATCGCAATATTCTGCACTAGGCTGCACCTCAAGTCGTACAACAATCCACCATCGTATCCTTCAATGGAAAATACCCGCAAAATAGAAGGCTCATCTCTTCTGCCCGATCGCCCAAGTCTCTGTCGAAGTCCTGAAACAGATATTGCCGTACCAATTTGAGCTATTGATTTAACTTTGCCTATATCCACCCCCAATTCCAATGTTGAAGTGCAAAGAGCCGTTATAGGATGTTCGCCTCGTTGTAAATCGCGTTCAATAGATTCTCGTTCTAATTTGGATATACTGCCATGGTGCACTCTGAACTCATTAGGGACATTCTTTTCTTCGCACATATCTGATAACTGTACGGCGAACTCTTCGGCTGTTCCACGACTATTGGTAAAGACAAGGTTATTGCTTCCACGTAGGTTGTTGAATATTTCTTTTGATATTGGAGTCGTTACATCTGTATTTTTTGATGATACATATTCTTTGACCAGTATCTTAATTTCATGATTGCTCTCTCCTTGCGGAGGTATGATGCATGGTATAGCACCATCATTGCGAAGATAATATTTCACAGCATCATAGTCCGAGAATGTCGCACTCATCGCTATACGGGGTACGCGACGGCGTGTAATATGTTCGATTCGTGAAAGTAATGATTGCAACTGCTTGCCTCGTTCCGTGCCTATAAAAGAATGCAACTCATCAATGACTACATATTGAAGAGAAGATAGTGCGCCCATCACAAATCGCTCACGATTAATCAAAAAAGATTCTAGAGACTCAGGGGTTATTATAATGATGCCATTTGGATTCTTCAGCGATCGTGTTTTTCGGGCAACATTAATGTCTCCATGCCAAGGTATAACATCTATTCCCATCTCGGAAGTCATATCTGACAGTCGACGATATTGGTCATTGATGAGAGCTTTTAATGGACTTACATATAAGACCTGATAACCAAAAGATTTGCCGTTTTGCAGTATAGATGTCAGTATGGGCAAGAATGCCGCCTCGGTCTTTCCACCGGCGGTTGATGCGCTTATAATGACATCGCTGTTACCGGTAAGCACGGCAGGTATGGCATTTTCCTGAATATCTTTCAGAGATGTCCAACCCTGTCGCCAAATCCATCGGCGAACGCGCTCGTCAAGGAGGTCAAACGATGCTGAAACTCTTGACATAAGAACTACAATTTGAATGATGCAAAAGCATCATCATCTGACTTATTTTGCGTTGCACACTGTTGTGCTATAATTCCCCCAACTTCGGTTGGTTCTACATCTTGCACAACCTCGATTTGCTCAATCATATCCGACCATTTTAAGCTAGGGTATTGTTCAAGCATTGACAACAAATCCAAAAAACCTTTAATTGTATTTCGCGGGGTGCGGTAATAGCTATCTCCGATTTTATTTGCACAATGATTTAAATACGCCAACAACGCATCATTCGGCACCAAGTATTTGCTCGTATCTCCACCCGCGAAGACATTGCGCAAGTTCATCAATAACAGGTACAATTCCTCTTTTGTAAGATTTGCGAGTCGAAGTACTGTCGAGTTATAGTCAGTCAATCCGAGACTTTTGGAAAAACTGTTCTCGGCTAATCTTGATTTCAACGCCTCGTAACTATACAGTCCTCTATTGCCGTCGGTTAAAAACTCCGGCGTTCCCGACATAATAAAGCCAATATGCGATAAAGTACCTTGAAGCGTATTGTTAAGGATATTCAATATCTCCTCATAGTTGGCTTTTCGTGATACGCTATTGGATATTTTGTATAGATTTACCATCTCGTCTAAGCATATCATCAAGCCTCCATACCCTGCTTTTTGCACCAATATGGAGTATAATTTCAGAGTATTGAAGAATGACGCATCATTGATAAACTCACGTACACCAAGATCGCGCAGGCAGTCTGTCTTTGTCGTATATTCTGCTTTTAACCAGCGTAAGACACAATCTTTTAGCGCATCATCGCCAGATTCATACGCTGTCCAATATTTATTAACAACCTGTGCGAATGTATATCCACCTGGGTATTCATTTAAATCGATTAACTGCTTATAGATAATCGTTGCAACTTCACGATGGCTATTTTCTGCCTCCGTTCTTGCTTTCGATATAAACTTTTCAAGAATGTTTGGCAATGCATTCCCATCCTGTTTGGTGCGCGTGGATATAGAAGATATTAGCTCCGATAATAGTACTCGAGCATGACCATCTGTTCCATGCAATCGCTTAGTTGGTGACAAATCTGCATTCATCGTCACTAATCCTTTCTGCAAAGCAATGCTTCTGACAAGCGATAGGAAAAATGTCTTGCCTGAACCATACTCTCCAATGACAAATCGAAATGAGGTACCGCCTTCTGAAATAGTGGCGATATCATTAATAAACGATTTCAATTCTTCACTTCGTCCAACTTGAATATGCTGCAATCCGAGTCGCGGCACAACACCAGTCTTCAACGATTGAATAATAGTATCTCGCTCTTTGGGTTTTATCATATCAACTGTTCTTTATAATCCAATGTAACATATATATTCTCACCGTCATCTTCGATAACAGCATCATCAACTTTTTCGTATGCGAAGTCATTGATTTGTTCTAATACTGCACCCATCATCAATCCATGCTCTTGGCATATTTTTTCGACCTCTACGCGCTTCCACGTTTCTTTTGCTAATAAAGATTTAAGTATTTTCATCCACGTAGTCGCAGTTGCGTCTAACTCCATATTTTGGGGTAGAGCAGGCTCTTCCTCGACAAATATTTCTGACAGTAGTTTCTGAGCCGCTTTTGTTTGTTGTTCAAAGATATTGAGCTTTTTCGGATTAATAATTACACTTGATTTAATAGTCTTTTGTGAATATGCTGATTGGCTATTTATAGTAAATTCCACGGCGTCCGATTTCTTCTCTACCACAGCGAACCCCTCTTTATCGGTAAGCAATCGGTGAATCTGAGAGTGAATGTTATCAACTTCGATACCCAACAATGGTAATACTTTTTTGAGACAGTCTATGCGTTTGGGATGAATATCACCGTTTATACAAGCTAACCGAATTAAAGCGTTACCTATTGTTGTCCGATGCTCACTCGTTAAATTGGCAATAGCGTTTTTTGTACTCTTATCAAGGGGCTGCTTTTTCGATAAGAATCGCCATCGGATAACTGCTGTCAAATGGATATGATTGCCAGGCGTGTTATTATATAATTTCAATTGGTCTGTAACAAATGCTATATCACTATCAGTTGCATTGTCTGCATGAACAATATAGGCTGCTAATTTTATAAATAATTCAGCTCTGTCATAGACTGGGGTAGATTTAATAGGGTAATGCTCTTTGTTTCGATATATTACACATATATCACCAAAATTGAAACGTTTTCTGTCTATTTCATAATTAGGCACTATACCATATCCCAACCGTAATAGGCCGCCAATGATAGAGTCCGCATATTCTTTATGAATGCTTTTGTCATCGTTGCGTTTGTATTCCCATTGAGTAAGCAACCAATCTATCGGTGCAACTGAATAATTCTCCGATTGCATTTTGTTCTCAATGTTTATTATCAATGTTTGAATCTTTGGGAGCTCTCTAATATCTATATCGTCTGGTAATACCTGAATTGCAGCAATTGTTTCTTTGCCGTCATAACGTTTCTTTAACTGGTTATAGCGTTTAAACTTAGATACAATGCTCCAATAATAGCAGTTCCAAATGGCATTATGTACTTTCCAAAGGTCGCTTGGTAGAGCTTCTATTTTATAATATAAGTTAACTCGTTCTGAATTGAATAAGCCGTTATAGAAATAATTTACTGAGAATTGTTGTACCGCTATCATTTCATAATTTACATCGAGATCTTTTTGCAACTTCATGAAATCGTCAAAAAAATATCTTCGCGCTGCAGAAATGTATTCAAATGGTACAATTTGTGTAATATCATATATTTTTGCAGCAATGTCAAAAGCATCATCTGGTGTGAATGTCCTTTTGCTTGCAAATTTTTGACCGACTATATAGTCTTGGAATGCTCTGCAATTTCCTAATATTACTATCGCCTCGAATTCTTCATGTGAATTACGAAAGTATTTAATTATCGCATTTCCAATTAAATCGCATAATTTCTGTTGCACTAGGATATAATTTCCAGTAGATGCTTCATTTAGAGATTTATGCAATTTTATTAAATCAGATATCAGTGATTTCCGTTCAGAATTATTTGTCTGTGGATCAATAAACATCCGTATTTCACATCCGTAAAGATAAAACAGTAGAATCTCTGTAGGAATATCGGCTGCTTGAATATCACCGGATAGCCACATCAAGTATTGGTGCCTCCAAGCAGGTGACATGTCATAATATGAACAAAAGATGTTTTTGATATTTGAATCACCAGCAGGCAAATCTGGATTAAGCACAGGTCCAAAAATGTATGTTCCTTTGTATCCAAAATATACATTATCTTTAATGACACTATCCGGAAGGCGGAAACATTCGCCAACATAAAAGTTGCCTCGTGTAAGTTTAATACCTTGTACTTCTATGATTTCGTTCGATTTAATCCATTGACATAATTGACCTCGAGACTTATCAAAGGATTTTAATGCTTTTTCTGCGTCCTCTTGGTTAACGGTAGCAACCACATTTAATAGAGCTCTATTTATATATTGTGCAACTATTGGATATTTTTCTGCCAATGTGTCAAGTTGCTGTTTGAGCAACACATAATCTTTATGCATTTTATAATCCTCTGCAAGATCAAACATCAGCACAAAGGCGTAGTTTGAATTATCTTCAATATCCAAATAGTGTCCTTGAAGAAACTGTGCTTTAAAGTAACGATAGAATTGTTTTTGCAGATGATTGGCTGCCTGCAAATCGGCAACAGAATAGATATAAGTATGTTCCCAATAAGGTATGCCTGTTGTAGTATAGAGATCGTCCTCAATTTTGTACTGCTTTGGTAAATTAGCACGTTCAAATCTTGGAGTCATCACATCTTTATATGCTAAGGTGGACACATCTTTAATTTTTTGATTCGCCTCTCTGTGCATTGCATGTGTTGCAAGGTCATTAATAATTTGTGGAACAATATTAGTTAGTCCGTCGATTATTGGCGATACAATAGACACCTTCTTATCCTGCGCCTCATAATGTTGATATAGTCCAGACTCGGAGGATAATTGTTGACAAAACTTCTTATCTTGTGGATGTTGAGACTCTAAATTATATATATTCCCCAAACATTCAGTCTTCTGTACATCGAGTTGAAAGTTGGCAGATTTATTTATACTATCATCCAACTTTATTGTGGCAACTCCATCAACAATATTGTTTTGGGACTGTAAAATATTATTAGATTGATGATTCTGTTTCTTCTTTTTGTTCAAATAAATTTTTGTAAAAATGGCAATTATCCCTCCTATTGCAATCAATATACCTATTCCTATGATAATGGATGGTACTATCATAGCATAAATGCTAACTAAGAAGGAATAAATTATCATCTTATTCTAGTTTATTATATCAAACGAATATAAGTGAAAGAATACGGTTGAATCGTGGTTGAGCTGCATCATATCTTACTTCTTTCCCGTTGGCAAATGACCTGAAGGTCGGAAACAGCGTCATCAATGGAAGGGGTATGCTCGGCGGCATAGCAGTCGAGAAGGAAATCCATGCCGGTAAACCGGCGCAAGTATGCGTAAGCCTGCATATTGGAGAGCTGATACCGCTGGGCGAAAGCTCCTATACAAGCCACTACATATTCAATTCTATTAAATATTGTTTTCTTGTCCATGACTAGGCTTTGTTGCTTACGATTAAATCTTTAACATCAATATTAAGTAATTCAGAAATCCGTACAAGTGTATCAAGAGAAGGTTGCATTTTGTTGGAACACCAACGGGAAACCGTAGCTTCATTTTTGCCGACTTGCTCGGCAAGCCACTTGCCGGTTTTGCCATTCTCAACTAACGCAATTTTTATCCTGTTTATCTTCTGTGATTCCATTATTCACTTGCTTACTGAATACAATAAATTGATGTTTAACGCAAAGGTAATAATAATTATTGGAATGGCAATCAAGATTTGAGAATAATCACTGTCCAATTGGCAACAATTGCATGTCCTCTCGGATGCATAACAAGTAAATCAAATGGTTTTATGTTATGGATAATTATGATTGGTGCCATCAATAAGGGCTATTTCGGCCTCAATAGGCAATCATAACCAAAGGAAAATTCATTTGGTAAACTATTGAGGGATAGTTAGGCATTGTTGTGGGGAGTTATGATTTGATTATGATTGAGGGAATGGATGGAATCAGCATTGAATCACCATTGGATTTTGCTATTCTTTTGCAGAACGCTTCGATATTGAGGCGCAACGCAAATACCTTTTATAATGGTCGAAAGAACCACTATTAAATTCGAGGATATGCCCAAAGCTCTGGCATATCTGATTGAAAGAGTTGAAGAGCTTGACCGCAAACTTGAATCGCTCGGCGATACTTCGTCATTCGGCAAGGATATTTGGATGGGGATTAAGGAGCTGTGCGCATACCTTCCGACGCGCCCGGCTACGCAGACTGTCTATGGATGGACGAGCGCACATCTGATACCGTTCCACAAGAAGGGGAAGCGTATCATGTTCCTGAAATCGGAGATAGACAAATGGCTGATTGGGGAACAGCTCAAATCAATTCGTGAAATCGAAGCGGATGCGGAAGCCTTCTGCATCGGCAGAAAGGAGCGTAAGATATGACTGCCATGAATGACCCGCTCGGAGGTTTCATCGCCGAAGTAGAAAGTGGAGCTGGGCTGCAGGCACCTGATGCTGCGGCTGTGCGTTATGAGAAGCTTTGCAATGAGGCGCAGCTCGACATCGACAAGGAGGTGCCACCGCCGCCAGTCGCCATTTATATAGGCGATTCTCCAGCCTGTACCTTTGGCAATTTCAGTGCCTCAATCGGCAAGCCCAAAGGCAAGAAGACTTTCAATGTGTCGGCGATGACCGCAGCAGCCATGACTAATTCCACGATTCTGAATTATCGCGGCAATATGCCGTATGACCAAAACGGTATCCTATACTTCGACACCGAGCAGAGCAAATATCATGCTTTCCGTGTATTCAAGCGTATCGCACGGTTGACACACAGGAGCAACGCGGAAATCAAGCAGCGCATAAAATATTACGCTCTCCGTAAATATTCCGTGGAAGACCGCATAGGCATGATTGACCATAAGATTCGGAACACCCCGGCTGTCGGGCTGGTAATTATTGACGGCATCCGTGACCTTATGCTCGACATCAACAACCCCCGCGAAGCGACCCTTATAGTCAACTATCTGATGAAGTGGACGGAAGAATATAATCTCCACATCCACACCATCATTCACCAGAACAAAAGCGATGAGAACGCACGCGGACACATCGGAACCGAAATCAATAATAAGTCAGAAACCGTTCTTCGTGTCGAGAAGGACAAGAACGATGATGCCATCAGTACCGTCGAGGCGGTCTATATCCGAGATATTTCTTTCCCTTGAAAATAAAGCGATATGATACATTATTGACTATCACCAGTTTATTCACACAAACTTAGCAATAGGTAACAGTCAGGTAACAAATAAAAATTATATTTGTAGGGCTAGAATGGAGGTCAAAAGAGAATGAAAGGGATAGACAAAGGTATGTTCATGGTTTCATGGCTATGACAGGCACTCGATTCCTTTTGACTTTGCAAAGAAAACAAATATTGATGAATTGTCCAAACATTAAGGAACGGATTACATTCGGAATACGCTGTTTATCGCTTGATGTGGATTGATCTTTCAGTTTCTTGGAACTTCGATTTATCACAATATTAGAGGTTGCGTTAGTACAACATTGTAATTCAAATCTACAACCTAACGACAACCTCCAAGAGGTGTACTTCTGAAAATGCTTCCATTGTTGTATAATTTTCAATAAAGAACTATTACCAAAATCGAGACCACCAATGGCACATTTGATAGGAGCCTTTACTCAGAATGATACTATACATCATGCGCGCGTGCATGATTTGGGTTGATTGGCTAGTACTAAGGAAAAATTTACAACGCCGGTCTGAAACAAGGATGATCCAGTCCTTCAATAAAAGAGAATACGCTATCAACAACCTCGCGTGTGTATTCACAATATGACAAAGAAGTATGTGGCTCCAACTGTTCGGCTATTTTTGCTCTTGAAAATTTCCATTCATCAAAAGCAGCTTTTATCTCATTCCGCATTGGATTGTAATAATATGGATCCGAAGAAGAATGAAATTTCCTAAATAAATCTTGAAACTCAGATTCACCCCTGATAGAGTCAGCTTTAGCTTCGCCGACCGAGTAAATTAGTTTATCGTTTAGTATTTCACGCTCTTTTTCAAGGCTTGCCCTTCTGAAATCAAGCCATTCAGTTATGATGCCGTTCTTATCTTCCGGTACAGCCCGATAAGTTTCAGCGGAATACAATTCGTCAAGATAATAGGCCATGGCTTCAATGAGATTGTGCCATGCCACATATTCTTTGTACATCCATTCATTATCCGTCACACTGTTCAAAACAGTATCGTATGCGAGGGATGTTCGTATGCATGAAATAAGCCTAAGGTAGTCCGTCCATGTGTTTATGTCGGATTGAGAGCCACTGTCGGTTATTGTTTCACTCAACTTCGCTACCTCATCCAAAGCTCTGTTTATATTGTCTTTGTAATAGGAATCTCTGCTGACTATTTCACGGATTGCCCGGGCATAGTTCAGGTCATTTATCGGAGAACTTTCTTCTCCACTTAACTCCAACATCTGTATCAGCAGTCGGTAAGCGTGAGAATTCTCCTTACGCATTGTTTTCCAATATGGATTGTCTATGTCTAATTCAGGATTCTGGGCACGTTCAATAAATTCGGTAACAGAGGTTTCACCCTCGGCAAAATGAGGTTCGATATGTGCATCGGCGAAATACACACCACGATATTCACCAGGCAGATACAGCGTTGCGAAATATCGATCTTCCGGATTAATCAGCTTAAACGATTTATCGTCAATTTTCTCCAGTTCAGCTACTTCAAGATTGTCCGGATTGACTACAAATACGCGCTTTCGCAAATCATAGACTCCGTAGCGTTGATCAGCCTTCATACATCCATATTTATCGGGAGAGTTCGTAGCTATATAACGTCCACATCTGTCAACTGGCTTTAATTCATCATACACAATCGGCAAGATTATTCCATAGCGGTCGCGCAGGCCATACTTTCGTCCGCAGAAATAGGGTTTGTCGGGTTCGGCTATCTCCACATATTTTTCCACAACATAGACGCCGTTTCTCACTGACAGATTCGTTACATACATCCTTGTATGGTCGGCATCGGTTACGACGTATGGGTTTAGTCCCAAAATAGCGGGTATAATCATAATTGGTATTGACGTTACCAATAACAGAGGATATCGCCATTTATGAGTTTTACATACTATTGCAACGCCCGAATATGCAATCAGTCCAAAAGCAATTATGAACAATATTACCGTTTCTGTTTCGCCATTATGCAGTGTGAGCCAATAACATAAACCCGCTGCAGAGAGAGCCACACAAATTCGTGTAAGTACGACTCCGGTACTCATACTTCGGGTCAACATTATATAAAACAATACGGGTAATGTCAGCACCCCGACCAATTTAAGAGAGGAGATGTCTTTCAGTCCGATTGTAACTGTAAAAAGTATAAACACACTGTAGGCCAGATACCATCGAATCTCTTTCTGATTGATAATAGTTTGAATCAGGGAACGACCCTTGCGTTCATATATACTCCAATAAATCACCGGAAGCAGTGATATTACAAGTCCGAGAAGAATACCGCCGACAGAACCTTCATCAAACATTACCCATGTGCATAAGCCTACCAATGGGACAATGAAAATCCATATCCATTTGCGTTTCCATAGTATTTCCATGATGTTGTGAAGCTTGATTCCTACGACTATCGGCAAAACGGCAAGCCAGATAAACCATATTGCGGAAATAGAACCAATCCATGCTTCCATTTCCCATTCAAACGGTTCGGAAAAGATGTCAATCATCAGTTCCGACTCGCCGATTGCGCAGAAGAAGGTATAGAACATCTTCTCGAATGGTCTGCTGAAATTATCGGCACACATATAGGCAATCAAAAAACCGATAGCCGATACCAGAGTCCACGGAGATTTGCGGTGCATTTCGGAGCTTAATGCAATTCTGATAAGGATAAGCACCATAAGTCCGGGACTTGAATACCGACTGAAAAAGAAAGCCCAGATACTTACGAGAATCAAGTCGATGATTAACATCTTCTTGCCATAGAGATAACGCTTCATATTATTGGTAGATTTGGTTTTACTCTGATTTGCAAATACTGATTAGCCTTTTGGCTTCTTGTGTCATATAAGGCTTGAGCCGTTCATAGGGCACGATAAAATGAAATGCTCCCGCCGCCCAACAGTCTATCTCGTAGGGTTGAAACGAGAATACCACACCGGACTCTGTCAATGCGCCATCGGGAAGTTCAAATTTGACCTCTCGGTCGGCTTCTTCCCATTCAGTGCCTTCAAGAATTGGATTCGGAGACTGCCATCCCACAATCCGGTTCTCTATATCTCCCGGTCCTTCTATTCCATCATTCCATGCAAGATAGTGTGAGTCTTTCGCCATGACAACAAACAACTCCTTTTTTACATTGTCGAGAGATTTAGCTTTAAAAATATCTTTGTTCGTCAGTTCCTTCCCGCGCTTAATATCTAACGTGTGAAATGTCTCCGTGTACATTCCATGGCCTGTTCCTATTCGCTCATATTCATACTTCGCATAAGTCACAAACTTCTTATTTGCAATATGGGAACTGAGTGCTAATACAGAACCACTCGAACCCATGTCTAATTCTCCTCCTCTAATCCAGTTCTCAAATGTTTTATGAGCCATAAAATCTGACAGACATTGTATGTCGTTGGCATTTCCCGTATATACGGGCCTATAATTCTTTGTCGGATTGAACCCTGCATAGAAAGCCGATAGCCCCGGAACTTTTGCCTTTTCGCTCTCGGATATTCCGGTCAAATTGCAAATGAATCGGTTAATCGCCTCTCTATTTTCAATACAACTGTCTGGGCAATCTACTGTAAAAGTAAATTCTCCCATATACTCCATGGTATCCCGTTCAAAGAGGGTTGTCTCCTCGAAGACAATGGTATCAAGGCATTTCTCATAATTTCTTTGGAAACGAAGAAATCCTTTGATCGGTTGCATAAAGGTTCTTATCTTTGCTACGGCATCTGGGTCTCTGATGTCAACAATAAGATTCCTTGTTACAAGACTCAGTTTCAAGGTCGAAGGTCCAACTGAGTCATATGTGAACATCCGGTCATCGCCTACATGAATAGTATCATAATACCATCCGCCCCACATTGACACGTCACCACTATATCCAAAGGAATGTCCCCCTGCACACATGATTGTATCTATCCACAATTTTTCAGGATCATCGGTGTCTGTTTCAGTGTTCTCTGATGTGATTTCAGATGACTGAAGAGACAAAGAAGAATCGAACCAATCCCAATCTATAAAACTGAGAATTGCCATGGCCATAAAAGAGCCAATTGCGATGAATACTAATTTTCTCATTGATTGATGAAGAATTATGATTGATGTGTAATGGTTTACTGATCCAAATTCCTGTCCGCATGGTCGTGATAGAACGAAGCATTTATAAATATTACTGTCCGCTAAAGTTTTTTGAGCAGTTGAAAAATTAGGGCTGGCACC
>ENA-OPSJ01000444-OPSJ01000444.1-human-gut-metagenome-genome-assembly--contig:-NODE-444-length-37141-cov-2.381330_pt1 | contig 37141 bp, 15 predicted proteins | sample MGYA00241801_ERZ501893 | MGnify/ENA primary metagenome ERZ501893 (study PRJEB25962, sample SAMEA2042219) | human gut metagenome | biome: human gut; feature: human-associated habitat; material: faeces...
AATGGATGAATTAGGTTTTACTGAAAAATTAATTTGGTTTTCTGGGCGATTTAATATAGCGTGGCAACGTCATAATCATATTGGTGATACAGATTTGTCATGGGATAATATTGAAAATATTGAGTTATTTTTTGAATTTGGTTCTTCTTATCATATTCAATCAAAGCTCCAGTTGTCTGATTTAAAATATGATTGGGAACGATATTGTAATCAAAAAGCAAAATTTATTTTTTGAAAAATAATTCAAAATAATTCAAAATACCTCTTGACAAATCTAAAAAAATAGTGTATTATATATACACAAGGTTAATTCCGAAATCAATCAAACGGCTTTGGAATGAGCCTACATAAAAATTTAGGCGGTTTAATCCGTCTGAATTTTAAGGACAGCAAATTCTTCTGGCAATGTCAAATAGCAAACAGTAAATTCTAAATATGTACTCGTAGCTCAGGTGGTAGAGCACTTGACTTTTAATCAAGGGGTCGTGAGTTCGAGCCTCACCGGGTACACCAAAAGCTAGGAAGTAAACAGTTCCTAGCTAATATGCAGACAAAGGGTTACACAATCGTTGATTGATGTTGTACGTCCGATTCGTACAGTCCGCACCAGTGGTTTTTTGTCTTAGTTATATCAAGTGGTGAATTTCTTTATGTTCATCGGGCGTTACAAACATCAGATTGATTAAATCTTAGATTTAAAGAACAACGCAGAGATAACTTCAACAAAAAGAGTGCGTTAAGCTCTTTATATATATTTGGGTGTTGCGAAGTGGTAACGCAAGGGACTTTGACTCCCTCATTCATAGGTTCAAATCCTATCACCCAAACCAATAACCATTCCATAAGGGCTAGTTAGTGCTCTCCTTTCTGTTTAGTGTTTATGGTGTAAACCTCGCTCCTGTCGGGAGATAGTGGCGAGGAAAGTGGCAAACAAGTTTCAAACCTCCTTGTGGTGTTTGCTGGGAATATCTGACGTGAAGTAAAACACAGATAGCTAATTGGAACAAAGGACACAATAATTATTACATAGTAGAAAGGCAGTTATATGATTAGGGAACAAATGAATTTACATAAGGCATTGTCTGAACTGAAAATTCTCAACGATAGAATTTCAGACAAGATTTCAAGTGGTGCTTTTTGTGGAACAATGAAGTCTGGCAGTAAGACCATTCTCGGAAAGACTGTTGATGAGTTTAAGACTAACGTTCAGAGTGATTATGATAGCGTTAATGTACTTATCAATCGCAGGAACGCTATCAAGAGAGCGGTAAGCAAGTCCAATGCTTCTACAACAGTCACAATCAATGGTAAGGAATATGTTGTTGCAGAAGCCATTGAGATGAAGAACTGGGGAATGGATTACTATAAGGATTTGCTTAGAAATCTTCGTAGTCAGTACGCAAATGCAGTAAGCAAGATGGAAACTGAAAATGCAAAGGCTGATATAGATGCTACTAATTACGCCAAGAACGGCACTAATTCTGATAAGACTGCTCTGACGGCTGAAGCAATGAAGGAAATGGAAAATCTTCGTAAGTCTTATTACGACAGTCATAAGACTGAAATTGTTGACCCTCTCAAACTTTCCGATAAAATTAAGGAACTTGAGGAAATGATTTCAGCATTTACTTCGGAAGTAGATAGTGTTCTTGCAGTTTCAAATGCAAATACGCTCATCGAAATTGAGTATTAAAACTTGAAGGTCTTTTAAAACAAAATAAATCGCCATTATACTGAAAATTCTAAAGATTACATCTCTTTTATACAGAGTAATAGTATAAAAAGATGCTGAGAAGCAAATTACATATTATCGTCAAATGTTAAAGATGATTATAATGCTATTTTTTAAGACTTGAAATCTTAGAGATTAGAATTGTTTGGATTTAATTTGATGGAAATAGTAACGCTTAGTCAGTAAACAATAACGAATAATCGTTAAACAGTATTTTGTTCAAAGAATATTCAGTATGACCAGTAATGTTTATCTAGTATAAAATCCTTGATAAAAGGTTTGTGCGTATGTAATGTGGCACAGAATGAACCTCAAGGCTAGTATAATGGTGATTTTATATATGTCACCGTGTCGGAATTGGCAGACGAGACAGTCTCAAAAACTGTTGCAAAAAATGCGTAAGGGATCGTAGCCCTTCGGTGACACCAGTCCGAAAGGACAAAATTTTTCATTTATATTCCTTTGTTCCCCTTAGATTTTTAAGCGGGGTTTAAGGGGAACAAAAATGGCACACTAGTCCAACAGGCAGAGACAAACGACTTAAAATCGTTGCAGTATCAGTTCGAATCTGATGTGTGCCACCAAATAGCAGGTATCCAAGTAAAAGGAATATTGTAAGACTAAGCGACCGGAAAAGCTAAACCCACTATAAGGGTGTCAAACGATATTAAAAAGATGGTCAATTAGGGTGAGAAATCCCGTTTATCTGATATGGTTGTACAGCCATAGAGGGACATCTCGAATAGGTGAAAGACCTATTCCCTGCTACATATGGTGGGTTAGTCAAGTGGTAAAGACATCGCCCTTTCACGGCGAAGACAGGGATTCGACTTCCCTACCCATCACCAAATAAAAGCAAATATCTGAGTGAGCATAGGGTATTTGTTGACTACATATTGAATATGTGAATCTTGCCATTCATATACCTCCGTTTCGCTCCTTTCATATGCTTGGAAGTTATACATTGGGTATGACGGTTTTACAGTTGGGTAGTGGTTCTGTAAAACAAAATCTGTTAATACTTTATTCCTTTGGTCTAAATTTTCATTGTGAAGAAAAACCTTGAAATTGCCAAAGGAATAATTTTCAGATAAGATAAATTAGCAAAATATGAATATAAAATATCATAGTGAAAGGTGGTTAAAATGTCAGAACTAAACACAGGCATTCAAGTCTTTAGCAATAAAGATTTTGGAGAAATCAGGATGATTCAAAATGAGAACACGGTGCTGTTCTGTGGGAAGGATATAGCTAGTGCTCTTGGGTACACAAATCCTAAAAAGGCAATCACAGACCACTGTTGCGAGGATGGGGTAACATTTTGTTCCCTCATCGACAGCATGGGTAGAGAACAGCAGGCAAAGTTCATAACAGAGGGCAACGTTTATCGCCTGATAGCCCACAGCAAACTCTCTAGTGCAGAAAAATTCGAGAGATGGGTATTTGATGAGGTTCTTCCCACAATCCGTAAAACAGGTGGTTATGTTGCAAATGAAAATAATTTCATAGAAACATATCTCCCCTTTGCAGATGAAAATACAAAATCGCTTTTCAGATTAACTCTTGAAACGGTAAGACAACAGAATGAACTAATTCAGAAGCAGTCTGAAAAGATCGAGCAGGACAAACCTCTTGTGGAATTTGCCGACCACGTTTCAAATACAACTAATCTGCTTGATATTGGCGAGCTTGCGAAGTTAGCAAAGAAAGAAAATATCAACATTGGCAGAACACGATTGTTTGAGTGGCTGAGGGATAATGATTATCTGATGAGTTCAACCGGACATAAGAATCAACCTTATCAGAAGTACATAGAACAAGGTTTATTTAAGTTAAGAGAATATACATATACAACGCCTTATGGTGAACAAGCCGGGTTGAAGACCTATGTTACTGGCAAGGGACAGATTTATTTCATCGAAAAGTTGAGACAGATTTTTGGGAATAAACAAATCGTTAGCAATGTACAGGAGGTTTAGCATGAACTCTCAAGAACTTTCAATGCTCTATTATAATTTAACCACTATTCCACCTTTGGCGGACGCCGAGGATAGCTACTTCTCTGATAAGCACATGATGACTAACAAGGAATTGTGTGGGCAAGTCCAAGGATATGTTGGTGAAATACATAAGGCATTTAACCCTAACACGTCCGCCACACTAAAGGTTTCTTCCTTGACTAAGAATGGAGCAAAATTTACTCTTAAATATATAAATTCAAATAAAGGTTATACTGGGAATGTGTATGCTGTTGCAGGGAAAAATAACATTATCGCAAAGATAATTGATATTTTTCAGAATGGTGTACAAGTACTTACATAAAACATATTAATACTTAACAGAAAGGAAATGTACAATGAAAGAAATGGTATATCGTCCACTCGCAGATTTTAAGAAATCCTCTGATTGTTGGGTAATGCTTGATGAGAGTGTGTATAATAATTATCATTATGCAATAGTTTCATATGGTACACACCCTTGCGCATATGTTGAAATTCCACAAGGACATGAATATTATGGAAAAAACATATATAATTTCGACTTCCCTATTAAGTGTCATGGTGGGATAACATATTCTTCTGATAAGGGAATTTTGTTTCCTGTAGAACATGAACTGCATAGAGATGGTTATTGGATTGGTTGGGATTATAATCATTATAATGATTATTATGCTTATGATATTGACCCTGCTAAAGCCGACAGAATATTTCGATGTGATAAGAAATGGACAACCGAAGAAATTCTTGAAGAAGTCAAGGATGTAATCGACCAATTAAGAGAACAATAAGCAATCAGCAGTAAAAGCTGTTTATATAGATTTTACCCTATTCCCTGTTGAGTGGTTGTTGTATAAATTGCAATGACCACTTGACATTTACATAAAAAGTACATGATAAAGGTCAAAAATAACGGAAAATTCAATTTACAATAAAATTTGGATTTTATTGTAAAAATCAATCCAGCAAATGGCTTAACAGAGCCATTTGTAAAGGCATTTGTTGAATGTTTTCGTAGAAAAGGAGGATTTTTGCGCAAAAATGGCAATGAGATTATTTATTTCTCAGCCAATGAGAGGAAAGACTGATGAACAGATACTTGATGAAAGAAATTATGCTATCAGTCGAGCAAAGAAGATACTTGGAGATGATGTCGAAGTAATTGATTCGTTCTTTAAGGACGTTCCAACAGACACTTCCCCACTCTGGTATCTTGGCGAAAGCATCAAGCTCTTGGCTACGGCAGATGTTGTTTGTTTCTGTGACGGTTGGGATACAGCCAGAGGTTGTAGGATAGAGCAGATGTGCGCTGCTGATTACGGGATTAATACAATGTATGATTAAAAACTAAAAACAGAAAAAGAATAAATATTTTTGAAAGGAATAATGTATGGCAAAGGATAAGAATGAAGCAATTCCGCTGAAGAAGGGTAAGGCAACTTTTAATCTTGTAGGTAAGGCAAAGGTCAATGATTATACGTTTGATATTGACCATAAGTATGACAGTGGCTGGACTTCTAACATCATGAACATTGGTGTTGACTGTGGAGACGGTAATGTTGTTTATGCCGAAATGTCTGGGGGATATTTCCCTGAAGAATATAAGAAGGATAATAAAATTTATGTTCACGGCGTAAAGCAGGATGAAAACGACAAGACAGTAGATGATTGGGATAATACATTCACTATTGATTGGGATGACCGTAACGACCCGGCTATTCTTGAAACCATCGGTAAGGGTTGTTTTGTGACTGTAGGAATTGAAAAGGACGAAAAGGGCAACACATTCTATAAGGATTTTCTTACAGAGTATGATGCCGTTGAGTACCTCAGTGAACATCTTACAGACGATACTCTTATCAATGTTAAGGGTAATATTACATATGAGACTGATGGCGAAAAGGTTTATAAGAAGAAGAAGATAACTAATATTGCACTTTCCAAGGCAGAACCGGATAAGTTTAAGGCAACATTCACACAGACTATTCTTCTCGATGACGGCAGTATCGGTAAGCCTGATAAGGAGAAGAATACAATTCCTATGTCTGTATATGTGGTTGACTATGTAGGCAAGCCTAAGATTAATGGGCAGAAGATTGAGGTTAAGCAGAATTTCGTGATCCCTGTAAATATGGAGTTTAATATTGGTGAAAATCCTGAACTTGTGTCTAAACAGTTGGCAAAGTTCTTCAAGGCTAAGAAGAATGAGATTATTGAAATGACTGTAGACGGTAATCTTATTGAGGGAGGCTCAATAGTTAATATCACAGCAGATGATATTCCTGATGACATTAAAGAGCTTATTGAATTAGGACTTTATACCGAGGAAGAGGCTCTTGCTAAGTGTGCAGTTGGGAACACAAGTAAAGAAAAAAGAATGGTCATTACAAAGCCTTCTATTACCTATATTGGCGAAGGTGACGATAGAAAGCCTACTGTATCTCGCGATGATAAGAAGTATAAGCCTACTGACCTCCAGTTTTTTAGTGCTTATCTTGCAACACTCGACCTTGACAACTCTAGTGATAATACTGATGATAGTGCAGATAATGAAGTAGATTCTTCCAGCGATGATGAAGACGAGTTCATGAAGATGCTTGAAGACCTGTAATAAGAAAGAGAGGTAATTAAATATGGCATTCAGAACAGCAAAGGCTACAAAGATAGGCGGTAAGTTTCTTGCATATGGAGAAACAGGTTCAGGAAAGTCATGGTTTCAGCTAACTTTCCCGAATGTAGCTTGTATTGATAGTGAGGCTGGTATCGGATTTTATGAGAATAAGCCTATTACTCTTAATAATGGTAAGACATATAATAATTTGAAACTGGTTGATAACACATCAGACCTTGACACACTTGAAGAAGACCTTGATGCATTCCTTGACGGAGAATATGAAGGCAAGATTAACACTCTCTCAATTGACTCTGAAACGAAGTTTTATTCTACCATGCAGATTTCAGCTCTTGAAGTAGAGGAACGCAGAGCAAGGCGTAAGGGCGGAGATATTGATGATGCTGGTATTTCCGTTAAGCAATGGGGCAGAATTAAGCTTATCAATATGAAGTTCCAGCAGGCTAAGATTGATCTTTCTTCAAAAGGAATGCACATTGTTTCTATCGCACAGCAGGTAGAAGTTAAGGACGATAAAGGCGAAAAGGTTATTGGATATAAGCCTGATATGCATAAGAGTGTAGGTTTTGATTATGATGTTGTACTCCGTTTCTTCAAGAAGAAGAATAAGGATGGTGATGGGTGTACTTATTATGCAGAAGTAATTAAGGATAGAACAGGTGTAACTAAGGTTGGCAGTGTTATTGAAAATCCTTGTTATGATATATGGAAGGATTTCTTTGATGGCATTTCTGGACTCGATACCCTTGAGACTTCTTATCGTAATGACCTTGATAAGTCAACCGAAGATATGATCGATAAGGATGATAAGGCTGAAGCCATTGTAGCAGAATGGAAGCCTTTAATGAAGTCAATCACAGATAATGGCAACACCTCGGCTGTAAAGCAGATAAACGCATTTATAAAGGAAAAGGGTCTTAATATTAAGAATATGACAGCAGAAAGTCCGGAAATACTCGCTGAACTTCTTGACCTTACAAAGTCACTTTCATAATCAAGATATCAATGTAGTAATAAGGGCAGGATAAATATGTTCTGCCCTTTTATGGTATTAAGGATATTAAGGTGGTGGATACATGATAAAAATGACTGAAAAAGAAAAGCATGATTGGTATGATTTATGTGATTATATCAAATATGAAATTCTTGAATACTCGCCAGAAATGAAAATCCCACAAACTTTGGCGCTCAGGCTTAAAGGTTTAGCGCAAGGAAATTTTATGGCGAATAAATATATCAAACCAAATGCTTCTTATACATATGAGCAGATTTTAATTACTTGTAAAGTATGCAAGCCTAAGATCAAGGATTATTTTTCAAAAAATTCTGCGAAAATAAATGGAGAGACCCATAAAATCAATCTTATAATGAAATTCCTTGAACAGGAAATAAATGATGTCGTGTTAAAAATACAGCAAAAAGAACAGATTGATACAGAAATTTCAAGAATGTCATTTGAAAATCATACAGAAGATAAGGCTGATTATAAAACAGAAACAACGAGTGTAAAGGATAAATTTGATGAGTTATGGTGAATAGAGGAAAATCTGATAAGACAAAGCTAACACCTTTTCAGGAAGAACAGTTAAAGGTAGCAAAAAAGGTAAAGGAATATAAATTATCCTGCGAAGCTAATGTTGTTTCAATATTTTATAAACAGCCTGATTTATTGTTTGATTATGAGTTAAAACTTGAAGATATTTCAGAGAATGCTTGGCGAGTATATTTCCAAATTGCATATGACGTAGTTGTAAAGGAAAGAAAGCCGTCACTTGATGAATTGACAGTCGGATTTTATCTTGAAAAGCACAGCAAACTCAAAGAAAAATATGATGAATATGGTGGCTGGCAAAAGATAATTGACGCTACTGCCTATGTCAATCCTAATAATATATCAGGGTATGTTAAGGATTTGAATAAGTGGAACGTAGTCTTAAAACTAATTAAGTATGGCTTCCCTGTTGCGGATAAATTATCTGATTATTCAGATATGTCTGCTGATGAGATATATTCTGAACTTGAAACACTTCTTAATCACACTTTTGTAAATATTGATGGCGATATCAGCACATACTCTCTTGACTATAAAATAGATGAATTGTTAGAAAATCTGAATGAAGGTCAGGCAATAGGTCTTCCCTATTATAATATGCCAATGCTTACTGCTGAAACAGGTGGTCAGTTACATGGAAATATCACTCTTGTAGGTGGTCTTTCCAATGTAGGAAAATCAACCTTTGCAAGAAGTTCTACTCTCCCCAGTATCATTGAAAATAAAGAAAAAATCGTCATTATGGTCAATGAGGACGGATTAAGCAAATGGCAGAGAGAAATGATTGTCTGGTGTGCCAACAATATCTTTAAGGAAGATTTGCAGAAGTTTGTTTTAAGAAACGGCAAATATACTGATGATGTATGGGTATTGCTAAAAAAGTGTTCAGCATGGATAAAAGAAATATCCCAAAATCATACAATTACGATAATCCCGTTCCAGAGATACAAAACTGATTCAGCAATCAAGATAATCAAGAAATATGCCGGAATGGGCGTTAAGTATTTTATGCTTGATACCTTTAAGGCTGATGCTGGGAGTAAAGTCTTTGAAAGCTCAGCTAATGCAATGGCGATGTCACAGGCAATGGTTGATATTCAGGATACAGTCAAGGAAGCAAATAAAGACGTTCATATATTGATTACTTTTCAGTTGGCAAAGGGGTCGGCAAAACAGCGATATTACACGCAGGATAATACAGGTATAGCAAAAAATATAACTGATGTTGCAAGCACAAATATTATGATAAGAGATTTATTTGACGATGAAAAAGCCGGTGGTAAAAATACACTAAAGGTTTTTCGCCTTGAAGGAAAGAATGGCAAGAGTAAAATCCCCGTTCAGTTAAGTTCGGATAAACATTATCAGATAATTTTTATTGTAAAAAACCGTGAGGGTTCAGCAAATCAATTTCAGATCGTTGTTGAGCATGATATGTCAAGAAACATTATGAAAGAAGTCGGTATTACTTATGTAACACAAGATTTCTGATAAGGGGTGAGATTTTGTGAATGCAAATGAATTAAAGGAATACATAATCAATAATAACAAAATTTCGCTCATCTTAGAAAAAGTGGGCTGTCATAGTATTAAGGAATATAAATCTGAATACCGAGCAGCCCTCCCAGAAAAGAAGAATCCGACTGCTATAACAGTAAAAAAGGAAAATCTTTTTACAGCAGTTAATTCTTCTGATTTGAACTTTACTGGAGATATTTTTGTTTTAGTAATGGAACTGAACAAAATAACTTTCGGTAAAGCAAATAAATTAGTCCATGAATATCTTGGGTTAAATTATTCGTTTAAGGCAAACAAAAAAGAAACCAACACTCCTGATGTTCTTGATGTGTTTAAGAAAATTAAAAGAACATCGTGTATTGTAAATAAAGACGTTGAAATCTATGATGATAACATTTTAAAAGAATACACTCCCCTGCCCTATATTTCGTGGATAAGAGAGGGTATAATGCCTTTTGCCTGTAAGAGGTTTAATATTGGATATTCTTACGATAAAAAAAGGATTATTATTCCGTGGAGATACTGGTGTGGAAGTGATAATCAGTATGTAGGCGTAGTCGGCAGGACTACAGTCCCAAATTATCAAGACTTTGATATTCCAAAATATTTTGGAATTAAGCCTTTTGCAAAAGGCATGGATATTTATGGACTTTATGAAAATTATAAAACAATTCAAGAAAAAGGTTATACAGTCTTATTTGAGAGTGAGAAATCAACTTTAAAACGATATAGCCGAAAAGATGGAACAGGAGTGTCAATAGGCTCACATACTCTATCAGATGAACAAGTTAAAATTCTTATTGGTCTGAATGTAGATATTGTTATAGCCCTTGACAAAGATGTAAGTCAGAATGAAGTAAGAAAAGAGTGTGAAAAATTCTATGGCATAAGGAATATTTATTATATTTATGATAAATGGGATATCCTCGGAGAAAAAGAAAGCCCTGCCGACAGACCTAATAAACAATATGAGTTCATGCTTAAATATAAAATCAAGTATGATGAAAATGAACATAAGGAGTTGATAAAATGGGTAGAAGAAAAACAGAAAAAGAATATATAGGAAAGATTTATGAAAATAAATATGGAACTTTATTCAAGATTGTTTCATACACAAATTATCAAAATGTGGATTGTTTAGACATTACACATAACATAATACTTAAAAATGTTGGTGCGGGAAATTTAGTAAAAGGACATATAATATCTCCGTTAGATAAATCTCTATATAATGTTGGTTATATTGGAATTGGGAAATACAGACAAAAAGATAATAAAAAATGTTATACAACATGGGATAATATTATTTGTCGTGGCTATTCAAAAGAATATAAAACAAAATATAGCACTTATGAAAAATGTAGTGTATGCGAAGAATGGCATAATTATCAAAATTTTGCTGAATGGTTTTGCAAAAATTATTATGAAATTGCTCAAGAAAGAATGGAAATAGATAAAGATATACTTGTTAAAAATAATAAAATCTATAGTCCAGATACTTGTGTCTTTGTTCCAAGAAGGATAAATAGTTTGCTTATTAAAAACGATAAAGTTAGAGGTAAATATCCTATTGGTGTAGATTTTCATAATAAAAAGTTTAGAGCAAGATGTATGACATTGAATGGAAGTATATATTTGGGACATTTTAATACAGAAATTGAAGCTTTTGAAAAATATAAAAAATTTAAAGAAGAATATATAAAACAAGTTGCAGATTTGTATAAAAACGTAATACCAAAAAAATTATATCTCGCATTGTATAATTATCAAATAGAAATGGAGGATTAACGAAATGAGAAAAACTCTTAAAGAAATAAATGAAATATGTAAAAAATTTCATACGAACATATTATGGTCATGGTCAAGATATAACATATTTAAGACAGACCCTTATTCATACTTCCTAAAGTATATTAAGGGAGAAAAGGAAGATAGACGAGACTCTATTTATTGCGTATCAGGTGGATATTGCCATGATATCCTTGAAAAATATTATAATGGAGAAATTCAGCAGTCTGATATGATAAATGAATATGAGGACAGTCTTTTCACAATGAATTTAGCAGAATATAAATACGATCGTAGTGATGAAGATAAAAACTCTGCTATTGCTGAAAAGTATGAAAGTTGCATTAAGCATTTCTTCAGGAATCATATCAAGCCGGATAATCTTAAAATGTTACTTGAAATGTTCTGCGTTATCAAAGTAACGGACGATATTATTTTTCAGGGATACATAGATAATTGTGGAATGTATAAAGATGAGAATGGCGAGAAAAGAATCGTAATAACCGATTACAAGACATCTACAATTTATAAAGGTGAAAAACTTGAAAAAGAAAGCGGACAGTTATATCTGTATGCAGAGGGCATAAGACAGAGGACTAATCTTCCATTAGACCATATTTCAATCAGGTATCTTTTTTTGAAGTATGTTAATGTAAAGTGTTTACAAGCAAACGGCACTTGGAAGGAACGTCAGATAGAAAGAAATCAGATAGGCAGTAAGTTATATACTACAGCAAAAATGTGGTTGGGTAAGCTCGGATATGGCGATGGAGAATTTATAAAAGACAATTATCTTGATGAAATGCTCATGCTTAATTCTATTGATAATCTTCCTGATGATGTAAAGGATAAAATGATAATAAGTGATTGTTATGTTTATCTTCCTTTGACACAAGAAAATATTGATAATCTAAAATCTGATATTATTGATACTATCAATGAAATAAATTCTAAAACACAAGAATATAAGGAAACGAATGATGACCATATATTCTGGAGCGATATCAATGAAAAGAATGAATATTATCATGCTATTCTTTCCGGATATTCAAGAGCATTGCATAAGCCATATAATGAATACCTTGAAAATAAGGAAATGTTCCAGAATAAAGATGACGAAGATGGATTAACACAAGAATTAAAAGATTTGGGATTAATATAAAGGTGATGTAATGTCAGAAAATTATGTTGTTTATCATTGCCACTCAGATTTATCGAATGGGGTCACAAATGTTGATAGCGTAACAAAATATAAGGAATATGTAGACAGAGCTTCTGAACTAGGTATGAAAGCGATGGCATTTTCAGAACATGGCTCGGTTTTTGAATGGTTGCATAAAAAGGATTATATTGAAAGCAAGGGAATGAAATATATCCATGCTTGCGAAGTTTATGTAACAGCATTCCCCGAAGAAAAAATTCGTGATAATATGCACTGTGTCCTTATTGCAAAGAATTATGATGGATTTAAAGAGTTAAATAGAATGATTTCTAAATCTTTCAATAGAAACGACAACCATTTTTATTTCACTCCTCGAATATTTCTTGATGAACTTTTTAATACAAGCGATAATATTATAATTACAAGTGCTTGTATCGGTGGCATTATAGCAAAATCAAACGGAGCAGTCAGACAGAAAATTCTTGGATTTATGTCAAAGCATTCTTATAGGTGTTATTTAGAAATACAGCATCATAAGGATCAGTCTCAATGTCTTTATAATCAAGAATTGATTAAATATAGTATAACTCTTGGAATACCTCTTATAGCAGGAACGGACACCCATGCGTTAAATCTTAATCATGTGAAAGGCAGACATATTCTGCAAATTTCCAAGGGAGTCAAATTTGCCGGAGAAGAAAATTGGGATTTGACCTTTAAGTCTTATGATGAATTAGTAAAAGCATATGAAGAACAAAATTCTATTCCATCTGAATATTACATAACAGCAATAGAAAACACGAATAAAATGGCTGATATGATTGAGCCTTTTACACTAGACCGGGACACAAAATATCCAAAGTTGTATGATAATCCTTTAGAAGCATATAAGAAAGCAATTGTTGAGTCTTGCAAGAATAATAAATATATTCGGAGTAGATATTCTCAAAAGGAAATTATTGATACAGTAAAGGACGAACTTGAAGTGTATAAGGCTACAAAATCCATTGATTTTATGATGCTTGAAGTGTTTATGAGAGCATGGGAAAAAGAGCATGGAATTAAATGTGGATATGGTCGAGGGTCTGTTTCGGGTTCATTTATTGCTTATTTATTGGGAATTACTCAAATGGATAGCAAAAAATTTAACCTTAACTTTTTCCGCTTCATGAATCCTTCAAGAGTTACAAATGCCGATATTGATACAGATTATTCTAAAAATGACAGAATAAAAGTAAAGGAATTTCTGCTTAAAGACCGTATGGGACTAGATAATATTCGCACCAGTGAAATCATCACCTTTAATACTATCGCATTAAAAGGAGCAATTCGTGACGTGTGTCGAGCTTTATATAGTAATGAGGATTATCTTCAGATAGCAAATACAGTATGTGAAAACGTGGATATAAACGAAGAACAAACAAGAAAGGCATATCCAGAGTTATTTGAGTATGTTGATATTGTTAATGGCACTATTGTTTCTATTGGCTCTCATCCAAGTGGCGTTTTGGTTTCAGATAAAAACATTGAAGAAGATATTGGAATGTGTAGTTTGTCTACCTCGCCCTATCCTGTTTCAATGCTTAATATGAAAGAGCTGGATGCTTTAATGTATGTAAAGTTGGATATTCTTGGGTTGGATAATATAGGTCTTATCAATGATACCTGCAAAATGCTTGGTATTGAAAGATTTACCCCGGACAATGTAGACCTTGATGATGAGCGAGTTTGGAAAAGTATCAGAGATGATACAACATTGATATTTCAATGGGAGTCTGATTCTGCACAGAGTTATCTGAAAAGATTTATGTCGGATAAAACTCTTGAAATTGCAAAGGCTCATAACAAAAATTTCTCATACATTAAGTGGTTCAGCTTCGGAAATGGTCTTATCAGACCCGGTTGCGCTTCGTTCAGAGATGATGTAGCTAATGGAGATATTATTATCACTGGTTTTAAGGAACTTGATGAATTTCTTGCCATAACCTTTGGCAGAGTAACTATGCAAGAGGACATCATGCAGTTTCTTGTTAAATTTTGCGGTTATTCTGATGCCGAATCTGATACGGTAAGGCGTGGTATTGCAAAGAAATATGGTACTGAAACATTCATTGATGAAATTCATAATGTCATAGGGGCAGGAGGCGCCGAAGGAGCCATTGATGCCTCAAATATCTTAAAACCCTATCTTGCTAGAAAAGATATGACAGTTATTGGCGCAACAACGATTGATGAATACTACAAACACTTTGAAAAAGACCATGCGATGAATCGAAGATTCTCTCTAGTAACTCTAAAAGAAAACACCAAAGAAGAAACCTTTGAAATCCTCAAAGGAATCAAATGTTACTACGAAAACTTTCATCACATAAAAATATCCGATACAATACTTAAAGAACTCATCAACCTTGTCGATCAACATATCAAAAACAGAACCTATCCCGATAAAGCCATTGATATATTAGATCTATCATGTGTCAAAGCTAAATTCTATCATGAACAAGAACTTACAAAAATACGCATCATAGAAACCATAGAAAAATATCTAAACATTACAATTCACCAACAAATCAATAAAAAAACACTTGAAAAACAACTTAATAAAAATATTTTTGGGCAAGAAAAAGCCATTCATCAATTAGTACAAACATTAGAAACCAAAAAACTTCCTCACTCTTTCTTTCTCTATGGACAAGAAAGCACAGGAAAAACCACAACCGCAAAGATTCTTGCTAGAGAATTAAACTATCATTACCTAAAACTGGATATGAATCAATATAAAGACATTCATGCTTATTACAAACTCATAGGGAACAATCAAGAACCAAGTATTCTTTTATCAACCTTACAAAGTACTCCCCATACAGTTTTATATTTAAAAAACATTGATCAAGCAAATGAAGAAATCATTCATCTTATTTCTCAAATATTAGAAGAAGGTTACTACGAAGATTCTAAAAAAAGAAAAATAAGTTTTGAAAACGTAATTATCATCCTTTCTCAAACAAACATCACACATCGTCTAGGATTCAAAAAAAACAAAACAATTCATCCAAGACATCCATTACTCTCTAAAGTAGATCAGGTTATAGAATATCAACCTCTCTCTAAAGAAATTATAGAAAAAATTATCTCAAAAAAACAACCAAACTCCTCTAATAAACTCCATTCTCTTATCCAAAAAGAGAAAAATCCAACTCTCTCACATATCCTCAAACAGATGTCCTAATAGGACATTTTTTTGTATACAAAAACAAATTATGTGAAATAATGTATCATTTTAGTATGAATTAAATTTATTTTTGTAAAAAAATTGTAAAATCCCTTTTAAATTTAGAAAAAATATGTCAAATTTTGTGTTAAAAGTGATATAATATTAATGAGATATTGTATATACATGGATAGTGCTATGGTTAATAGTAATAGTACTTAATAATAGATGAAATAATAACAGGAGGAATTTGGGTATGAATACTGTAAAACATAAAATGAAAAACATAATGAAGAAAATGATAAGTGTTGTTATAACACTTGCAATGTTAGTACAGTATCTACCCGTAAATTGGTTACAAGATGTATTCGCAGAGAGTGGATCAAAAGCAATATCATCTTCTTTCTTACAAACAGGAACAGACTTAAGACCTGCAGGAACAAATAACTATTTAATGTCTATGGGAAACCCAATGACAATAGATGTTAGGCTTAGACCTAATTGGAACCAAAACGAAGGAGCTGCTGTGTCACCAAAATTAAAAATAGAGTTACCATGGTTCTATTATAAAGATGGTATTGTAGTGAGTACGACAAAACCACAAGAAGTTAAAGATGAAGATCCTAGTGTAGAATTCATAGGAGGAATAGAAGCTAAACTTTCAAGTGCACCAGTAATTTGGTATGCAACTAGACCAACAAACAATCCTGAATATGGCTGGGGCTCTGATTATAATGCAGATACTGGAAAAGGAGAATTCCGAAGATCATCTTTAGAAATAACTTCTACAAAAGATATTGATGCGTCAGCAGTGACTTTTGCGGTTACTTTCCAATTCTTTACAAAAGATGGTGCGAAGATTCCGGAAAATACCTCAGCACCGGTTGCTTTAGGTGCAAGCTATACTCAATTTAAAGACCCAAATGGAAAGCTATCTGATGGATATTCAAATAATGTTGGTGGTCCAGTTAAAAACGGAGAAGATTCAAGTGACGTCAGATTAATTAATATTGTTAACTCAAACTTGGAATGGGAAACTTCAGTAAAACCTGTTTCTATGCCTGTTCTTTGGGATAAGTATAATTATGAAATTTACGAAGTAGACATTAAAAATATATCAAAAGATGCTGATAGTGCGATAGATTATTTTAGTTTTATGTTAACTGTACCAAGTAGTAATATTAACGGAAATCGTAATGGGGTTCTAGAACAAGACTTAATGGCATGGAAATATAATAAAAGCACGGGTGGCTATGATAAAAATGAGGATACTGGCACAGATGCTCGTGAAGGTGAATATGGTGGTAAATACCAAGAAGGCGGTGCTCTTATTTGGGATGTTACAAATGAAAGTGATTTAAGCAATTTTGATATAGATAAATATGCAAGTCAACATGATTCACAATACAGATATAAATATTCTCAACCAGGTCAGTTAGGTGTTGTTGTAGGAAGCAATGATAACAATGAAGGAACATTAAAGAAAGATCAATCTCGTAAGTTCTATGTGGCAATTCCTTATGTAAACAACTTTGAAAGTAATTATCAACCGGAAATTAAACTTACGCAAACAATTTACTTTGGTGGAAGAGAATTAGCATGGTCAAAAGATGATAAAAAGAATTTTAACTTTGAAAAACAAAATACAGATTTTACTCATCAAAAATACTTAATAGATGCCGCTAATAATCATTTGACAGAAAAAAATGTACCACTTGGAAAAGATTTTTCGTACTATATAGATAACTTTACAAATATAAGTAATACACCAGTATTTAATTCTTATACTGTAGATACTTTGCCTGAAGAATTTAATTTGACTTCTTTGGCTATTGAAATGGATAGTGGTGAAGTATTAGAAAATTGGTTTAAAAATGGTGATCCTACATCGTTTATTTCTCTTAAGTTCAAAGATAAAGATGGTAATGAGGACTGGAAGTCATTAAAAGACTTGGGTGTATCATCAACAATAGACGGTAATACATGGAAATTAGGAGACCTAGATGATGTTTTAGAAACATACTTAGATAATAACAAAGGTACTGAATTTACAAGAGACGTAAAATTTGAATTTAAAGAAAGAATAGCAGTAAAAGAATCACTTAAGGGACGCATTGTTGTTACTGGTTATGGTAAATATTTAATTGATTATAAAAACAACTTAAATACATATTTCCAACAATGGAATTGGACTCCGTATACTAGCGTTGGTAGCGATGGCAGTGAAGAAGGTCCTCATTATATAAGAACAGATAAGCATATTAGTACGGAAGCAACAGCAGTTGCTAGAAGTCAACGTGCAACTCCACAAGCAAAAGGATATGGTATCGTTCATGATCCTACTGATAGTACAAAGGATCTCATTAATACCAATACAAATGATAGAAACGAAGAATGTCAACAAGTTTCACTAGCTGATCCGAATGCAGCAATTAGATTTAGTTTAGGAAATGCCAGTGAATCAGCAATGATACCATCATCATTTACAGTTTCAAATTTACTTAGAGAAAAAAGTAGTGGAAGTGGTGTTTATGTTGGTTTACAAGCATCAAGTATTCGTTTAAGTTCTGAATTGATTTCAAACAGTAAAATTGATTCTATTGATTTTATAGATATGAATGGTTCGGTTTATAATGTGAAATTCTCTGATTTAGCAGGGTATAGCAAATCAGATGGTTCTATGCTCATTACGAGTGGTTGCTGGAAACGCAAAATTCCAAACTTAAAAAATGTTAAAATTAATTTCAAAGAATTCAATGGTAATGTAACAAATGCGTTAGATAAAGCATTTGTTGAAATTAACGGAATACCTAATTCAACGGGTGAATATCGTTTTGATGGTACTTTTACTACAGACTATAATTCTTATAAAGGACTTTCTGGTGTAAAAGAAGATGTTGTAACTGGTACTGCGATTTTAGTTATAAAACGTATTGAACCAACAATTGAAGCAAGCGCTAATTATAAAGCAGATAAATCAACAAGTGCAAGTAATCCGTTAAATGTTCCTAATAAAAGCAGCAAGATAGATCCAACAAATCCTACTTACTATCAATTTAAAATTGGTAATGATTCAGAATCAAGTGCCCAAAATGTTAACTTAGTATTTGATTTATTAAGTGTAGGAGATGTTAGTAAAGACCCAACAAGTCCAAAATTAAAGGGATTTGATACAGAAAAATTCGTTATTAAAAGTGGCTATGATAAGGCTATGGAAATTGATAAAATAGAATTTTTTGATTACGATCAAGATCCTGACAAGGATACTGCGAAATGGACTATTAAAGCGAGCGACTTGACAAAATACATTAATAGTAATGGAGACATCGTAATTGATCAAGATAAGTTCCCTAGCGGAATGCAAAGGGTAAAAGTCATTAAAGTTGTTGCTAGTACATTTAATAAACTTGTTAAAAACGATGATCGTGTAGTTGCTGAAATTTATGGTAATACAGATAGTTATAGTAAATACAATAAAAATAACAGATTGGAAGCTAGTTTATTATTTAAACCAATAGGGCCTCTTTATAATGATGAAGATGCAAGAGAAAATAGTGCAGCATTTAGCGTGGATGCAGGCCAATTAACTATTGATAATGATGTTTATCAAAAAAATGTTACAAGTGAAATTGTAGGAAAATCATCGAATATGGATGGAAATGAAAAAACATTAGGTATTCCATACAGTAGAGATTTCACATAACGTGTGGTTTTATGGAATAAAGGAATTTCTGTTTTAGATGATGTAAAAACAGAAATTGCACTTCCTTCATATGATAAAGATAAAGGCGGTTTCCATACAACTTCTGTTGTTGTTTATGAAGATTTATTGCAACAATATCAAAGCTTTAAAGGTAAAAATACTTTTGATTCGATTGTGTTTACTTATAAAACGGCATTATCAACACTTGTAAAACAAGAAACAAAAATGACATATGATACTGATAATCATCAATTAATTTGTGGTGATAAAAAATATACGGTAAAAGATGGTAAATTTACTTTACCAATTGAAGATATTACAAGTGGAAGTCAAATAGAGTCTATTACTCTTTATGGTAAGAATTTTGTTATTAATAAAGATAAAGAAATTGAACCGTATATTGAAATCAATGGATGGAGTGATGCAGACATTGATCAAAAAAATATTCTTACTACAACAGCGACACACTATTTAGATAGTATGGAAGAAGATGCTAATAAGAATTATCGAATTACTTCAACTGATACAGCAAATGCTTATCAATCAAAACTTTATTATGATACAACAATTGTTGCGGGGTACAACGATAATGATTCAGCTCAACGTTTCACTAGAGTATCAACTCCTAGAGAACATATTAGAACTCAATATCCAGCAGGCTTAGATAACTCAGAATTAGAAATTGGATATAAAGGACTAGGATCTTATTCTGTGGACTTTAGACAATATCTTAATGCTGGAACAAATTTACCAACTGATAATGGTATGACAAATCAAGATCATAGAAATACAAGTTATATCAAAACAACTTCGTTTAATACAGCAGCTAATGTTAAATTGGATGTTACATTGCCTTACGATCGATTTGATGCTTATTATTTAAAAATAGACAAGAGAGTAAAAAATTACATTAAACAAATTGTAGTAACAAGACGAGATGGCAAACGATATACGCTTACTAAGTCAGATGTAGAAGATCGTTTTAATGCAACAACAGGCAACTACGGTAGAATCAACTTGTTGCAAAAAGGGAATGAATTTGCAAACAGTAATATGATTAGTGATGATGAAGAAGACTATTATAAAAAACCTACATCATCATACGAGGCAAACAATCCAATTGTAAGTGCAACAATTGAATTAAAAATCAATCAAAAGGCTACAAAGGAAGAAAATGGGAAGACAGTAGCCAATGTTCCAGATTATGGTACATGGTGGGATGAAGCAAATGAAGATACAAAGTATATGTTTGAATTTGCAGGTCGTTTCTATAAAACGGGTGTTTCAGCTGCATCTGTTTCTTCAACAGTTACTATTGGTGGTAAAGATAATGGTGGTAATACATCAAGTATAGAAAGAAGTACGCAAGGAACAAGTTCAAATCCTTCAGGTGCTAACTGGTCTTATCGAAATTATTATCAACACCACACTTATTATGGATCTTGGACAGAAGCTCTATACAAAGCTAATCATTTGTTTAGTCAAAGTGATGTTATTGTTGTAAGAGATTTTGATCGTATCACTAAGGGTGCAACGACAGACGCAACAAGAGATTATAATATTGAAGCAAAAATAGCTGATGATAATCAATATTATATAAACTTCTTTAGAAAAACAAGACGTGATGTTTACTATACTTACGGTAATTATAATTATGAGGCAGGTAATCCAAATAGCGGTAGCTGGGAAAACCAAGATCCTGACGATTGGAACGGAAAAGTAGGATATGCTGATCATGTGGATATTGTTGATGACTTGGGATTAATAGTACCAGATCCGGTATATGATTATGATGGTACACTTACAACTGCATTACAATTCCATAAGCAAATTGCAAATTATTTTAAAGATGATGATACAGCGATTGAACTTACTTTAGGAACAGGTACAACACAAGCAGATCAAAATAATAGTAAAATAACCTATAAATTGAAGAAATCTGATTTAAAGAAATCAGGTGACTATTATGTAATTAGATTTAATAACGATAATGATAAATTGTCAGATAGTGATGCAGAAGATAAAGAATTAAAACTAAAAGATGGTGTGCTTTATTTAGAAAAGAATCAATATGTCTTATCGTTTAAAGCTAAGATGTATGATATACAGGGAAACGGTGAATACAATTCAGAAATAAAAAATAAATATTACAATTATACTGATGATGATGGTAATAAGGTGGATGGTATTGATAGTTTTTCAAATGCAAATGATATTATTGTTAATGTCAAACCGTATATGGTTTACAATTCTTCAAGAATTAGTCAAGCAACAAATACAGTAACAACAAGAACATACCATGACTATGAAGCTAATGCCTATACAAATATAATGAGTAGTGAATATAATAAGCAAAATAGTATAAATGATTCTGCATATATTATGGGATATCGTATTCCATTTAAAGCTGGATATCAAATTGATTCTTTAGGAAGAACCTCTATAGATAGCAAGGGTGATGTTACTGGTGATGGTGAACGTAATGTTACAGATTATCTTACATCAGATGGTGATACGTATGAGATGTTGAATGGTAAAAAGCATACGGTAACTCAAAATAGAACACCAACAAATGTTCAATTTGGAGTTAAAGCATTTAACCAAACGGTTGATAATCCTACAGATCGTACACGCCCAGCAAGAATCAAAAAAATGGTAACTGAAGATACGATGAATACAAATTATCGTATGAGAAATATTTATCTCCCTGTTCAATGGATAGATAATGGTGGTTCAGCTGGTACTAGTGGTACAGATAATGGACAATGGTTCAAAGTATCACAATTACAAATTAATATAAATGGAAATCTTGTTACATTTAAACCGACAGATGATGGTTCAGCGTTAGTAACAGATATGATTGGTTTAACAAATAATAAGATTGAATTAAAAACTACTAAAAAAGTTAATGGACAAAAATGTTATGTTCTTAATATTGAAGACTTTGCTAGAAGTAATGAAGGTTATCTTGTTCATAAGACAACAGATGGATTAGCACAAGTTATTGTTAATAACTTTAAATTAACATTTACTGCTACTCATGCTGATTTCAACAAAGATGAAACAGTTATGACTAACGGACAATATTTAACACCATCAAAGAATAACGATGGTTATGCATATTTCTATGATGGAACATATGTTGATCGTACTGTAGAAGATTTTGAAAAAGACGTTTGGACAGATGAATCGGTACCTACATTTGGTAAGACAACTGGAAATAATTTCTCACCAGGTACTAATGAATCAAGAGATGTTTACAATAAGGAAAAAGTAACATTTAAGTCTATTGATAACAATGCAGATACTTTCCATTATGTAAATGAAAAAAATCAAGACTATTATCATTTAAGAAATGCGGTTGCTATTTTAACTCCATCTCTTACAAAAGAACGTACGATAGCTGGAAGTACAACGAATGTATTTGCACATGATAATGATAGTAATAATGAAAATGACTGTACTAATCCACTTGAAGTTGATAAGGATCATTTAATGCCATATGATTATGTCGAATATATTTTATCTTCAGGTAACCATGAAAATGCTGAAATACCATTGGAACGTAATCACTTGCAATTTGAGGTGGATGTAGGACAACAAATTGTTGGTTGGGAATTAGTTGATGCTGGTGGTATTAAAAATGGTACAACAGATAAAGTAATTACTGCTAAAAATATTACTGCAACATTAGATGGAGATACTACAGTAAATGATGTTCAAGAAGGACAAGACTATTCTGTAAAAGATGATAATAGTGATAGCTATTATCGAAAAATTACATTTGATGTCGGTGATGAAGGAACACAAATTGCTGCAGGACAAACTGTTAAAATTCGTATTATTACACAATTGACAGATGAAATTAACGATTCTAAAAAGACAACATATGAAGGACAAGTTGTTAAGTCTAATGCATATGCTTGGGCTGATACAAAACATCAATATAGACAATATGCAATAGATGGTTATAGCCCTACAAATTATGTTACAGGTACTACAGACAATAGAGATGCTTATCCATACTATACTTCGACAAATTCTATCGAAGGAACAATAAAGTATTATAGATATCGAGATAACGGAAATTATCTTGCACGTATGGCAAGTCAAATTGAATTCTATGATAATACATCGTTAGATATTACTTATACTTTTGAAAATAATGAATATATGTTTGATAGTCAACGTGCTAACTTGACAGTAGATAATATCAAAAATGATACAATGCATTTTATTGATGAACAAACGGTTACAGTTAATTTCTTAGAATATTTAAATAATCAAACATATCAAGGATTTGTTCTTAATAGTATTCCAAGGGCAACTAATATACAAAGTGAAGGTGGAGATATTTATTATCCTGATGCTTTTGTTACACAAGTTGGTTCTAATTACAAAGACATTTTAGTTGAATACACAACAGATGATCCAAATTCTTCTAGTGCAAATTGGGTTAAAGCAACTTACAACGAAAGTGACGCTACAATTCATGCTATTAAAGGTATTCGTTGGACATATTTCAATGTTCCCGCAGGATATCCACAAGAAAATAGTGTTTATAAAAAAGAAATAACATTTGATCCTGTTACCTTAGATGGTGAAGCTCGCTATGAAGATATAAGAACAGACAAAACAAAAAAACGCGATGATAAGTATATCGCTTTAGATACAGCAACAATTTCTCATAAAAAAGATCATAGTGAAAATAAAGAAGTTACAAGATCTGATGGTAAAGTAGAAACAACTACTGTAAAACGTGATGTTACTTTAAGTGAAGATGCTACAACAACAAAAACTGTGTATCGTGAATCACCTCAAGTAATCTTACATCCACAAGTTTTTGATGATAAAGCATCTGCTGAAAAAGCTTATGATGAAAACGATTCACAAAAAATAGGTTATCGTCCAAATGAGAAATACTGGCAAAAGATTTCATTAGTTAACCGTAAAATGGTATCAAATAATACTCAAACTGCTAGACAAGGTCGTCTTATTGCACCTATTATTTATGATAAGCTTCCTAACAAATATGTAAGTGTTGAAAAAGGAACACTTGGATTTAAGTGGACAGATGTTAATGGAAATGAAAAAACTGGAAATTATACAATTGTTTCTAAAGATGTTAAAAATGTGACACAAAAAGATTACGGTGGAAACATGATTTATAAGAAATCTGGTTTGAAAACATCGGCTTCATCAGTTGGATACTATCCAGGTTTAAAAGCATTTGATGATTTAAGTACAGATGATACTTATACATTAGATACAGATTATACTTTAAAAACATATCAAATTGTTGATGAAAACAATGATCCAATCACAATGGAAATTGGTGATACATTAACTGTTTATTATCAATTAAAAGTTGCACAAGATAATTTACCAATGGTTTATGTTGATGAAGATAAAGATGTAACAACAACAACAAATGATCAACATCCAGCATATTTCCCAAGAGTTGGTGAATATTATCAATACACTGAAAATTATGGTGGCTATGATGGACACGGAAGATCTTATCCATTTAGTTCAAACTATACAGATGATGGAACTCATTATCGTGCAATTCAAAATAGTGATCGTCAAATGGATATGGATTATTTATTACACGATGTAGGGGTTAGTGCTACGACTAACAACTATACAGATGATGCAGGTGTAAAACATGACAATATTGATAATTGGGAATTCTTACAACAAAGTATTGTATATATTCCAGGTGATGGAACATATACAGACGATAACAATACGCGATTTGGAGGAGGAAATAAAGTATTAGCCGATTATGATATTTCTTCTTTGAAAAATGCGCAAAAAACAGAGTATACGCCAATTCAAGATACAAGTGATTTAAGTGAAGAGGCTTTACCTGATTATAAAAAGACAAGCTTAATTTCAAATAAAATTAATCGAGATTGGTATGATCAAGTTGTTAAGAAAAGAACAGAAGTTAATGATACTTACAATAAAGATAGTGTAAGTACTGTAGGAAATAACTGGGGTAGTAAAACACCTATTGTTTGGGGTGAAAATCGTTTACATCTTCAAAAAGCATGGCTTGTTTCTTCAAGTGAATTTATGGATGCAATATTGAATGATGATGGATCGTTAACAGATAATGATCCTACAAAAGAACATCGTACGTATAAAGCAACAACAGGTGATGGCTTAACAAACGATGCATCTAACCCAAATTATAATATTTCTGATGGAAGATGGACTGGACCAAGTTACAATCAAGTTCATTCATTTGTTGATGATAATTATGAAGCTGGATTAGAATATAACGAAGAGTTTACAACTAAATTACAAGCACTTAACTATGGTGATTGGAATTTAAGTCATGGTGTTGAATTTACTTATACAATGCCTAGAGGTATTGAACCATTAATATTTGATGCTGAAGGTAACCTTGACATAAATAAATTTAAAGCGGAAGTTTTACAATCTGTGGATGGCATTTCTGCTGGACAATATGAAGTTAATGAAACATATAGATTGTTAGAAAGCGGTGCTTTAAAAGTAGAAGTACTTCAAAAACCAGAAACAAATGGAACATATCATTATCAAGCACCAACTACTTGGCAAGATGCACAAAATACAGCAACAGATAATGATTATCAAATTGGTGATGATACAGCACCATGGGTATTAAAAATTACAGTTGATACTTCATTGAATAAATGGTTTAACAGAGGAAGCGAAAGTGGATATAAATTAAATGTTTACTTCCCTTCAAAAGTAGTTCGTACAAATGAAAATGAAGAATGGTTTGATAGATTACAAACAAAACCATATGTACCTGATAATAATTATGAAGATTACTATTATTATCAAATTCTTGATATTGATCATTTTGAAGGTACGACAAAAGAAAATATGCAAAATAATCAACGATACGGTATGGACTATATGTGGTTTAGAGGCGATGGTAATGGTGCTGACTATTACTATAGAAATGGTACATTCTATTACTATAATGGTTCACCAAATACTCCATATGTAGATGGTTATAACATTCAAAATAAAGAAGTAACAATTTCTGAAGAAGACGGTGTTTATAAAGCTATGGCAACAAATAATAATGCAAATTATGGAAAGGCTGATAGCATAGATCGTTATAGTCAAACAGGTACAAGAGCTGTTATGAGGAAACCATTGTTAAGGCAATGGACAACCGTTGGTGATGATCAAACGGGTAATACATTATCGGATTACTATTTAGATACGGAAGGTACGACATCTAAATTAAATATCCATGTAGAAAACAAATACTATTGGGATATTTTAGGAACAAACTGTCAATGGTATCAATCTGGATCGTATACAGATGGTTCTAAATCTGTTCATAGTTATGCAACTGATGGTGGCGGACGTGGAACATATACATTACCTGTCATTACAAATATTCTTCCTTATGGAATTGCTCCAGTTGGAGTAAAAAATGGAAAATCTGATATTTATTCAATTAAAAATAGTGAAAATAAAGATCGTGTTCTTAATTGGAATTTATTAGATGCTGATGGCTCCGTACTTACTAATGGTGATGCGGAAAAAGAAACATATGATGTAAAAGTCACGTATGAACAAATTGCTAAAAAAGATGAAGATGGTAATGATGTCAAAGATAAAAATGGTAAGGTTCTTACCGAAGGTAGATATGTTGTAAGGTTCTATCCAAAAGATGGTGCTGATACAAAGATCAACTCTGGTGATGGAAGAACATTCACTTTTGATACATTTGTTTATGCTTCGCCTAAAGTAGATACTTTTAATGGTGATAACAAAGATTTACAAGAAACTTATGAAAGTAATTACACATATATATCAAGTGAAATTGATGGATTTAAAGCATTGATTGATGAAGATATAGCGGGTAATCCTTATACTGTTGCTTCTAAAGCTTATAATCGCTATCGACGAGATAACAATTCTTATGCCATAGTTGATACACGTTTAGATGCAATTCAAAATGTTAGTTATTGGGTAAGATACGGAAATTTACCAGATAGTACGATTGAAGATAAGGTAACAGGTGAAACACATTATGTTGTTGGACAAGGTATGAAACGTGTTGAAGAAAATGATGATACTTATCCATTTGTATTCAACATAGAAGATTACACAAAACAAACAATAAATGGTTTAGAAACGATTATCCGACATAATTTGATCTTAGATAATGATCTTAGAGATTTCAATAGAAACGGTAAGAGTGAACATAGTGATTACAAAGGTTCAGAAGCCTTAGGTGATATTGCATTTGTTAATACAACTAAGATAAGAACTCGTCAACCTAACTTAACATTGAAAAACTATGTATCTTCGTCATCTGAAGAAGAAGGAAAGAACACGCCATGTGAAGATAATCAAGGAAATGAAGTTCAAGCTGGTTCAGTTGAGTATACAGATAAGATATTTGATTATGGTGATGATGTATGGTATTCAGCAAAACTTTCTAATAATGCAGATTCAACAGATTATACACATCGAGGAAGTGTTGCTCATTCACGCTTTGTATTTAGTTTCCATTTACCTAAAGCTGTTTCAGTAACTGACTTGCCAGATTTTAATACAGCAAGTGATCATTGGGATCAATTTAGAGATGATGATTTTGTTATTGAAATTGAACATGCAGATGGAAATAAAACATCTGTTACACCTAGTAAATTAAAAGATAGTGGATTTGGAATTCGTATTATTAATAAACAATACACACCTACAAGTCCAACTAAAAATCATACAGGTCAAATTGTAACGTATGAAGTAACAACACCAAAAACAGATGGATTTAGTGATGATGATTATTCTACATTCGTTAATGGTGAAAAACCTGCTGGTTATCTTTCATCAGGTGATACATTAACATTAAAGATTCGTACACGTGTTGATAACAAAGAAGAAAACGGCATAGATCCAAGTGATAAAAATGGTGTAGATGTATGGACTGGTTATTATAGTGAAGCCTATACTACATTGCATACTACAGACGGTGAATACATTGTGACAAATACTGGAAATATTTACGATGATAATGAAAGAGATAAAATTTCTGGTGATGAAACAATTATTTACGACGGTTATAAATTTAATAAAAATGCAAGTCGTGATTATGAAAAATCATTTACTAAGCAATTAAATATGACTTGGTTAGATAAGGAAGTATCAGATTCAGATGATAAGACCGAAGAAGATGGAACAGTAACAAAAGGAAATGATTATGATCAAGATGGTGATCTTAATGAAGATTTTGCTTATAATTCGAGTGCTTCAATTAGTGTCTTAAAACCTGATGCAACAACAAGAATTGATACAGGCAAATTACGTACACAAGTTAATGACTTAGATGCAGAAATAGCTGTTATTGATGATGCACATGTAAGATCAGCAGACGTAATGGAAATGCGATTAACTGAAGCAGTTAATAATCGTGCTAAGTTAAATCAATTCGTTACAAGTGTTTCAATTCCTTATCATGGAACAAATACTGCAACTTCAAGACCGGCATCCTTAAGTGATACAAGAATGGATACGGACATTCAAGGAATTAGAACAGGTAACTGGGTAATACCAAGTACTGGTGATAAAACAACAGATGATATTTATGCAAAACATTTAAAAGTATACTTATATGCTTACTTGGTAGATGATCCTTGGAGCATGAGTGGTGTGATAAGTCCAAGTCAAAATCCTGATCATTGGGTTCTTATTGGTAATCAAAATGGTTATGGTTTATCAGATAACACAGTTCTTACAAAAGATGAAATAACTCAATATATGGGTGGTAAATATATTTATCAATTAAACTGGGTTGTAAAAATGGAAGGATTTACAGACGATGATGGAAATACTTATAGTGAATCCAATGCGGCTATTAATTATCCAGTTCCAGTAGGTTTAAAATTAGACACAACTGGTAAGGATAACAAAGGTGTTGATGAAAACGATCCAAAAAGACAAAATATTGCTGAAGATATTATGCATAATCAAGGCGTTGTAGATAATTGTGCGTATATTTCAGTAACTACAGGTCCAGAAGATATTTCAGATGGTGTTGCTAAACATGTTAACTATTTTGCAACAACTTATGGTCGTTATGATGATTACAAATACAGTGCTATTTCTACAAGTTGTCGTGCTGGATTCTATGTTGATCCTGAATTACCTACATTACAAATAGGTATGGACCAAGCTTACTATAAAGCAACTAGTGAAGAATCTGCATCTGGTGATGGAAGTAGAGTTAGTCACTATCGTTGGGATTATGGTGGATCTACAATTGATGATACAGCAAGTATGATGTTGAAATATCGTGTTTCAATGATGAACAAAAAGAAAAATGATACAGATATTTTGATTGATGATAATGCTACAAATCCAAATATTACAATTGCATTACCTTACAATGAAAACTTGGATACAAATCAATTGAAATATATGCCATATGGTGAAGCTAGTGATACAAATTATATTAATGATGATTACGAGACAATTAATGAAAGTCTTGATGGTAAGACACCATTATGGACATGGTATATTGTTAATGAAGAAGATGGATCAATTGTGACACCAAGTGCAGGTGATATTAAACCAATAGAAGTAACAGACAAGACACCATTGGTTAAATCAAAATCATTAGCTTCAAGTAGAAAAGAAAAGAATAAAATTCTAAACTTCTACTTTACTGGACAACTTAAACCAGGACAAACTTTAAGAGTTGAACTTATGGTTCCAGTAAGAAGAATGAACTCAAATGCAATTTCTGCAGAATTATTAAGATGTAAAGGATATATTTTCAAAAATGGAGCGTTCTCAACTTATATGCCTCATCAAGGTAGTAGTAATGCCTCAGCATATGAATATGATTCACAAGATGTTAACGAAAACAACAGATATAACGATACAGCTCTTACAAAGATGACAACAGCTATTGGATTTGTAACAAAACAAGTATTAGGACAAAGTAAATTAGTAGATACGGAACTTGAAACAAATGTTACAGCTGTTCCTGCTGCAGTTAATGAAGGGGGAGATTATACATTTAAAGTTTCTTCACAAAGTTTATCTGATGCACAAGTATATCAATACACAAACAATGTTATCTATGATGTTTTACCGTATGAGGATGACCATTATGCATATCGTAATGATGTTACAAAAGCAGATGGACATGTGGCAAGAAACTCTCAATGGAATGGTTGGTTGAATATAGATTCAATCAATGTGGTAAAAAATGTTTCTGGTGAAGATACACCAATTGACAGCAGTCAATATGATGTATGGGTTGGACCAATTATCAAACAAGGAAATAAATATGTTTTAAATAAAGATAGTGATGGTAATCCTATTCTTCCATCTGAAAATGATCTACATGATGAACAAAAGGCTCTTTCAATTGAAAATAGTGATGCTAATAAACAACAATACTTTGTTAAACTTTCAGACTTAAATACATATCTTCAATCTGTAGATGAAGATGAAAAGGATGAATTAGTAAAAGGTATTCGTGCTATTTGGCTTCAAATGAAAGCAGATTATACACTTCAACCAGGTTGCCGTTTAGAAATGTCTTATACAATGGAAGCACCTCAAAATATTAAGAAATATGTAGGTAATGTTAAAATAGATGACACTCAAGATACAGCATCACAAATTACACAAGCAGTAAAAAATTTCACTGGATGGAATACACACCTTTCAAGATCTTATTCAAAAGCAAATAACGAATATGAAAACACTGAAGAAACATCTGCAGGTGTTTATATTGATGCACCAAGTGAAAGAGGTTATATTGGAAGTTATGTTTGGCAAGATGTCAATTATGACGGAAAAGTTAATGAAGGTACTTATAAAGATACTTATGATATTGGAAGAGATCTTCTTGTAAAGGGTACAGAAAAATATGATTTAGATGGTGATGGAACAAATGATGATCCAGGTATTGATGGTGTTAAAGTTGAATTATTAACTGAACATGGTCGACCAGCGAATAAAGAAGGAGACGCTATTAGAATTGATGACAAGGGAAGATATGTCCTTGTTGATGATGAAACAGGTAAAGATTTATTAGCTGATGAAGGTACTGATAAAGAACGTCCTCGTTATTCAACATCTGGTCCTGCAACATTTACAACTGAAAAAGATTACTATGGTAATAAAGGTTACTTTGTATTCTCTAACTTAAAACCAGGTAAATATAATTTACGTTATACGTTACCTGATGAATATAAAGATTATTCAATTACGACAAAAGAATTGAATACAGATAATGCTTCAACTCCAGTTGTTATCTATCGTGATGGTAAAGCTGTTTATGATAAACAAAATCAAGCATCAGCACAACAAAAAGCTTATGCAGTTAAAGAAGGAACACTTGTTGCTCAAACTGCTCAAAGTATTCAAGTAGATGCTGTTGTTGAAGGTGAAGGTCATCAAGCTTATGACGAAAAAGTAATGGGTTATAACTTAGGTGTTGGACGTACTAATCTTTATAAAGGTACAACTTGGTTAGATGAAACGGAAGAAAATGGTGAATATATTATTGAAGGTCGAATGGATTATCCAAACGCAGAAAACCGTTTAGGAAAGATTAAGGTTGAAGCTTATGAAGTTGATCCTAAAACATCTAAACCAATAAGTGATGAACCTGCTACTGATGCTGATGGAAATAAAGCAAGCTATGTAACAAATGTTAAAGATGGTGGTGACTTAAAAGCTGGTGAATATCAATTCAGATTAGTTCCTGGTAAGACGTATATTATCAAGGCAACAAACGAAAATGCGACACCATTAAAAGCAACAGCACCAATTTATTCACAAGATCCTACAAAGGATACGGGATATAACGATTTATTATTACGAGGTGGTAAACTTATCACAAATCAATTTGATGTTCCTTATATCGTTGGTGATAAGATTGCTGGTTGGGAAAATTATTCTGATGAGCATACTATTGATTTAGGATTTGTTAATGCGGCAAGAGGATTCATTGGAGAACTTGTATGGGATGATAAAGACTACGATGGTATTCAAAATCCTGACGAAGATCCATTAAAAGATGTAACAGTAACTCTTGAACAATATTATTACAAAGATAGTAAATGGCATAAGTTATCTGATACGAAAGATGTTCAAACAAATGCTGCAGGTGCTTATAAATTTACAGTAAGTACTTATTATGGAGATGGAAATAACAGTTATTTGGCTGGCTATAAAGTTCGTATTGATCGTGATAAGAATAAAGACTTATTCAAGAAATATGCACCAACATTTAAAGATAAAGAAACAAATGGTAAACAAAGTGATTTAGATGAAACATCTAAAAACAATAATTCTTATTATCTTACAGATGATGTCGTTGTTATTGCTAGTGAAGTAGGTGATACAACACAAGTTGGAAATTCGGTTGAATGTGGTGGAATAAATTACGATTTAGGTAATGCTGAAACTAAGAACTTCGATGCTGGATTTAAAGATTATGAATCTGGTAAGATTGACGGTATTGTTTGGTTAGATACTAATTATGATGGTATTCGTGATACTAATGAAAAGATTGCAGATAAAGATAATTTAACTGACAATGAAAAATTACTTGAAAAAATTAAAGCTCAAATCAAAGGTTACTATTACGATGATGGTAAATGGCATGATGCAAGTGCTAGTGGTGCAAAAGTTCAATGGACTGTAGATGATGTTAAATTAAAATTAGCGGACGATGGATATTATCACTACACATTTAAAAATTTACCAACTGAATTACAAGACAATAATGGTAATACATACTTAATGGGTTATAAAGTGACATTAGATGAAAAATCAATTGATAAAACATTAAAACCAACATTAAGCTATCAAACAACTTCTGATCAAGATAGTGATTTGGTTAAACGAAGTGGTAACTATGCATTAATGAAAAAAGATGATTATGTTATTACAGCTAAAAAATTATCAGATACAGATGATAAACATAAAGGTACGCTTAAAACAGTAGGTGACAATACTTATGATTTATTACAACATCAAAATATAAATAATTATGATGCTGGATTAACAGGTATTGAAACTAGTGCTATTAGTGGTCAAGTATGGATTGATCAAAACTATGATGGTATTCAAAATACTTATGAAAAATCATTAAAAGGTATCAAGGTTAAATTAGTTCGTTATCTTGTAACAAAAGTTGACGGAAAACTTAATTATGTAAAAGATAATACTTATACTGAACCAATAGTTACGACAAGTGATAAAGGAAGATATAGATTTGATAACTTGGAAGATTCTCCAAATAATGATTCAGAATTATATGCTTATCAAGTTGTTATTGATCCTAATGATGCCGATAATAAAACTATCTTAGAAGATGAAAATACTCGTTTAGGTATTACAAAATATCATCAAGGTGATAATGATAAGAAAGATAGTGATTGGTCTAATGATGGAACATTAATAGATAATAGCGGTAAATACTTGATCTTATTAAATAAAGCTAATGATAATATTCCAGATGAAAACAATGTTTTAGGATATGATATTGTTAAAGGTAAAGCCTATGAAGATGTCAATGCAGGTGCAACACCATATCAAAACGCTAAGATTTTAGGTAATATCTTTGATGATAAAGATTATGATGGTTTAAATACTAAAGATGATGAAGGTAAAGAAAATGTTGAAGTTAATTTAAATCGTTATCTTGTTACAAAAGATAGTGATGGAAAATTTGTTTATAACGAAGATCAAAGCTTCAAAGAACAAACAACTCCAACAAATGCAAAAGGAGATTACTCATTTGATGATTTACCTACAAATGGATATGTTACAGATCCAAATGATCCAACTAAACGTACACAAGTAATCTATGCTTATGCAGTTTCAGTCAAAGGCCTTCCTAGTGATTATGTTGTAACAAAATATCATAAAGGTAAAGATGATGCTCGCGATAGCAATATTGACCCACAAGATTCACAATATACTTTAAAAGATAAATCCGGTAATCCATATATTATCTTGGCTAAGAAATCAGATGATGATAAATTAGCTCAATATCTTGATGGATATGATTTAATTGAAAATAAAAATAAAGATAATTATGATGGTGGTATTACGAAATATCACAGTGGAATAATTAGCGGTACAATCTTTGATGATAAAGATTACAATGGATTATTAGGAAAAGATGATAAAGGATATCAAGGTATCAATGTTATCTTGAGTCAATATCAAAAAGTTGGAGATGAATACTTCCTAACTGGTATGATTGATTCAGTTGAAACTGATGAAAATGGTAAGTATACATTTAGTAATATAGCTACTTATGGTACAAATGAAGAAGGCGAAAGAGTTCTTTATGCATATCGTGTAACTCTTGATGAAGATTCACTTCCTGAAGGTTATGGTGTCACAAGATATCGTGTTAATGATAAAGATGAAAGTAGTAAGCTTTCTTCTAAAGACTATGAATTGATTACTAATAAAGAAAATCAATTTAAAGATAGTACAGAACCATATATCATCATGGCTGAAAAGACAGATGATCCAAGTGTTCCATATTATACAGATGGTTATGATGTTGTAGGATGTAATTCTGTTAAGGAATTAAATGGTGGTATTACAAGAATTCAAACAGGTTCTATTTCTGGTAAGATCTTTAATGATGATGATTATGATGGATTATCTACTAAAGATGATAAAGGATTTGAAGGTATTGAAATTAGCTTAAAACAATATTATCTAAAAGATAATGAATATGTTTTAACTGATAAAGAATTTACTTGTAAAACAACAAGTGATGGTTCATATAAATTCGATCAATTACCTACAAATGGAATTGAAAATGATGAACATGTTATTTACTACTATAAAGCCTTTGTTAAGATAGACACTTTACCTAGTGGTTATGCAATAACGAAATATCATGTTGGTAAAGATGATACAAAAGATAGTGATTTATTAAGTGAATCTGGTGAATTATTAGGGAAAGATCAATATATGGTTTTAGTTGATAAAGCTGATAAAGATAATGTACAAAGTATTGTAAATGGTTATGATATCATTACTGCTAAGGATATTAAATACTTAGATGGTGGTCTTACTTCTTATAATCAAGGTACAATTGAAGGTACATTATGGATCGATGCTAATAGAAACGGAATCATTGATAAAAATGAATCTTATCTAAGTCATCAAAAGATGATATTAAAAGGTTACTATTATAAAGACAATCAATGGATAGAAGAAAGTTCATTAGATAGTGAAGTAGAAACAGATGAAAATGGTAAGTATAACTTCAGTCATTTAGCAACTACAATTACTAAAGATGAACAAACTTATTTAACAGGATATCAAGTATCACTTGATGCACTTCCTAAAGATAAGAAAATTACTGAATATCTAAAGAATAATGGTAAAGATGATAGTAAGCTTAAAGATGAAGATTTACGTTTGATTTATACTCAATATGAAAAAGATGGATATCTTATCGTAGCTGGTCGTTTTGATGAAGATAATATCAATAATCAAAGCTCTAATTATGAAGGATACAACGCAATTAAAGCAATTGATATTAAAGATATGAACGCAGGATTCTATGATCCAGATAAACCAGTTATGACTGGTAATCCAATCATTCAATTATTACAAAGAATTAAAACAGGAGATAATGTTTCTATTATGGGATATGTTCTTCTTGGATTGATTTCTTGTGGAATTATTGTATTGATTGTATTTAAAAAACGTAAAGACAATGAATAAACCATGAAGTTATCTTCATGGTTTTTCTTTAAAGGAGTTTGTTATGGAAATAGTAAAGAAATATAAAAAATATATTTTAGTAGGAATTATTTGTTTAGGTTTGCTTTTGCTTTTTATTCCTAGAAGTTCCAATTCGGATCAGTTAGTTGTCAAAGGGGATAAAAGCAAGATAGAAAAAACAGAGAAACAAAAAGAACGACTTGTTATAGGTATGTATGATCCTTTGGAACATTCTAAAATCTATCTAGGATATGATAAAGGCTCTATGCTTGCTACAAAGTTAGTTTATGAATCATTAGTAAGAATTAATAATGATTTAACGATAGATAAACAAGTAGCCTCTAAAATTACGTTTTCTAAAAGTGGTAAAAAAGCAACAATTAAGTTGAATGATAAGACTTTTAGTGATGGAAGTAAGTTAAATAGTAAAGCAGTAAAAGCAAGCTATAAGGCTTTAAATAAAAGCGATAGTGAATATTTTAATAAGTCTTATACAGAAAATATTGTTGGTATGTTAGATTATCAATTAGGTAAAACAAAGGATATTAAAGGAATTAAAGTTATTGATAATCAAACATTAGAGTTTGATTTTAATAATTGTCGAAGTGAAAACATGTATGCTTTTACTTTACCAATTGTTAATGTAAAAAATGATGCTGGTAGTGGTTCTTATGTTGTCGATCAATTCCGTTTTCAAGATTATTTACAATTAAAGCAAAAGGATAAAAATGATGATTTATCTTATCAAAAAGTATTGATTAAAAATGTTAATACGGTTGTTATGGAAAAACAAATGAAAGCTTATAATCTAGATGTTTTAGAAGTAAGTAAAAGTCATTTTAAAACACTTAAAAAGATAGGTTATCATAATGTTTATCAATTAAATAGTGATGATTTACATTATGTTGCTTTTGATCTTACAAAAGCATCAGGTAAAAATAAGAATTTAAGAAAAGCGGTTTACTATGGAATTAATAAAAAAGTTCTTAAAAATGATATGGATGCTCAAGATGTTTATGTAGGACATTATCTTTCTACAACTCTTATGGATAATCAAGATGTTTATGATCTTAATAAAGCAAAAAGTGCTCAAAGTG
>ENA-OPSJ01000488-OPSJ01000488.1-human-gut-metagenome-genome-assembly--contig:-NODE-488-length-35784-cov-3.669792_pt1 | contig 35784 bp, 27 predicted proteins | sample MGYA00241801_ERZ501893 | MGnify/ENA primary metagenome ERZ501893 (study PRJEB25962, sample SAMEA2042219) | human gut metagenome | biome: human gut; feature: human-associated habitat; material: faeces...
AGACAGCGGACGGTTCGCTGCGTGATGCACTCAGTCTGCTGGATCAGTGTATTGCCTTTTATCTGGGGCAGGCACTGACCTATGATAAAGCACTTGAGGTGCTTGGTGCGGTTGATACCGCCGTGTACAGCAGAATGTTCCGGTATGTGGCACAGTACAATGCTGTCGGTTGTCTGGAGCTTGTTGAGGAGATGATGGTCAGCGGACGTGATCTGACGCAGTTTATCAATGAATTTATCTGGTATCTGCGTAATCTGCTGTTGATCGCAAGCTCCGAGCAGGGCAGTGAGCTTGTGGATGTATCAAGCGAGCAGCTTGTAAGTCTGAAGGAGGAGAGCCTGATGCTTCCGCAGGAGACGCTGATCCGTTATATCCGGATCTTATCGGAATTATCCAATCAGATCCGGTATGCCGTGCAGAAGCGTATTTTGATCGAGGTCGCACTGATCAAGCTCTGTAAGCCGCAGATGGATGAAAAGCAGGATATGACAACGATACTGCAGCGGCTGGATGCCATGGAAAAGCAGCTGGAAAACGGCGTCGTTCATACACCGGCACAGCAGGCAGCAGCTCCGGTGAAGGCAGAGCCGAAGCAGGATGTTCCTAAGATTTACCCGAAGGCAGTGCCGGAGGATATCAAAGAGCTGTTAAAGCAGTGGCCGCAGGTGATCGCACAGTGTGGTCCCGTAGAGCGGATCGCTCTTGAGAATGCCAAGAGAACCGTTGGAGAGAACGGAGCACTTGTGCTGCAGTTTGCCGATGCGACGGATGGCGGAATTTTCCAGCAGGATGATGGCAAGCGTCTGGAGGAACTGAACGTGATCGTTCAGGGAATCCTCGGCAAGGAAGTCGAGATCCAGACCCGCATTGTCTCCGAGAAGGTGCAGGAGCAGTATGAGGACATTGGTAATATTATCCATTTTGATGGAATAGAAATCGTAGACGAATAGAAAGGCAGGATTTTAATTATGGCAAAAAGAGGTGGATTTCAGGGCGGAATGCCGGGAAATATGAATAATCTGATGAAGCAGGCACAGAGAATGCAGCGTCAGATGGAAGAGAGAACAAAGGAGATGGAAGAGAAGGAGTTCGAGGCATCTGCCGGCGGTGGAGTTGTTACCGTTAAGGTATCCGGCAAAAAGGAAGTGATTTCCGTAAAGCTTTCTGAGGAGGTTGTAGATCCGGACGATATCGAGACACTCGAGGATCTGATCGTGGCAGCAACCAACGAGGCACTTCGTAAGATGGATGAGGAGAATACTCAGATGATGCAGCAGCTCACAGGTGGTCTTGGCGGACTTGGCGGCGGATTGTTTTAATTTGGATTTCAGGACATGTGAATAACATAGGCAGAAGTACATGAAAGCATAGAAAACCGAAGGGAAAGTGACCAAAATGGATGTATACAGCAGTCAGATTACGACTCTTGTAGAACAATTATCGAGACTGCCGGGAATCGGTGCCAAGTCAGCACAACGTCTGGCATTTCATATACTCAATATGCCGGAGGATCAAGTGGCAAGTCTTTCTCAGGCGATGACAAATGCCAAGAAGAATGTACACTACTGTAAGGAGTGCTGTACATATACCGATCAGGAGGTGTGTCCGATCTGTGCCAGCGATCAGCGGAATCATCGTGTGATCATGGTAGTAGAGAATCCCAGAGATCTGGCAGCCTATGAGAAAACCGGCAAGTTTGACGGTGTTTATCATGTGTTGCATGGGGCAATCTCGCCGATGCTTGGAATCGGACCTGCCGATATCCGGCTGCGCGAGCTGATGGTGCGTCTGCAGAAGGACGTCGATGAGGTGATTGTTGCCACCAACAAGAATCTGGAAGGCGATGCCACGGCGACTTACATTAGTAAGCTGGTGAAACCGACCGGGATCAAGGTCAGCCGAATTGCAAGCGGCGTTCCGGTGGGCGGCGATTTAGAGTATATCGATGAGGTGACGCTTCTGCGGGCTCTGGAGGGAAGGACGGACATGTAATGCGTTCAGAATCCCCTGTGTGATGAAGCCGGCAAGCTCGGCGACCGTCAGAAGCTTTGTTGTCTGCAGCGTCAGATGATTATTGCTTCCTGAGTGATTGACAATACCGGTGATGTGGATGTCGCCGGCGGCGGGAAGACTGCGGCTGACACCGATGCCGGGACGGAGACTGCCGGTACCGAGAGTGACGAAGCCGATGTGCTCCGAAACACCAAGCGACGCATCGATCGCAATAATAAAAGGATCTGAATAGCGGTTATATATGGAAGAGAGAGTATCTGACAGATTACCGGCATGCACGGTATGACGCAGACTTCCGTATACAGCCGCTTTTTGTTTTTGGCTGCCGTTTCTGCGGTTTCCTGCTGACAGAACGGAGGAAAGCTGCTCGCCGATGATCGGTCCGAGACAATCTCCGGTCGCACGGTCTGAACCGATACATAGAAAGACGATCGGGCGGTCATGAACCTGAGCAATCATTTGAGAAAGAGCACTGCAGAATTTGTTCTGGCTCTTTGCGGCAGCAGGTGTAAAATAAAGTGTTGTATTTGTCATAGTAATTGTTTCTCCATATATTTGATTTGCGTTGATTGTTATAAGTATGCCCGGCAGAGGAAAAACTAAACCTCCATTTTTCGAACGGCATGTCGAAATGTTTCCTGTGATATCCGAAAACGGCACATTGCTTCGACAGAAAACATCACCGGCAAAGTGCTATAGTGACAACTGAAAATTCCGTAATCAGAACGGATGAAAATCAGGGAAAACGTAGTGAGGTGTAAGGTGATGGAGGAGACAACAAACGGTGCAAAAGAAGAAAAAAATATTTACGAATACAATAAATACCCGAAAAATGTCCGCCAGATAGGTGTCCCACTTCCGGGACAGAAGATATATCTGGAGGACTATGTGATCACTTATCTGAAGCAATGCTTTGTCCATGCGCAGGAGCCGGTGGTTGTTCTTCTGCTAGGAAAGTATGGGGAACAGGAAGCAAAGGAAGCAGTCTTTCTGTATGGAGCGATGGCTCTTGAAGAGGAGAAAATTCTGGAAAAGGGCGGTATCGAACAAGAAACCTGGGATCAGGTGCACCAGAGCATTGCTGAAAATTTTCCGGAGGCGCAGGTGCTCGGATGGGCGTGCGGAGTTCCGATGTGGAGCAGTAATGTGGACAGTCAGGTGCGCCGTCTCCAGAAAAAGGAATTTGCCAGAGAGAACAGGACTTTATTCTTGTGGGATTTAAGCGAGAAGGAAGAAAAAATCTTTCTGTGGCAGAGGAGCATGCTAAAGGAAATGTCCGGCTATTATGTGTATTTCGAAAAAAATCCGCAGATGCAGAATTTTATGCTTGACAGCACAGAACCGGAGAGTATCGACGGAGACTATAAGGATACCGTAACGGTATCGATGCGTCATGTGATAGAGGAAAAGGAGGAGCACAAGAAGAACATGCAGCTTCTGGCATACTGCGGAGCGGTGGCGGCCGGAATCGCCCTGCTGTTCGGTGTACATACGATGTTGGACAGCACGGCACGGATCCGGAAAATGGAACAGACAGTAGATACGCTGACCGAATACGTCGGAAAGCAGCAGGAGGATGTGGCCGCCATGTCGAGACAGGCGCAGAATACCGAGGACACTGTGAAGGAGATTCCGAGACAGAGTGCTGAATCGGTACAGACGACGGACGCATCATCGCGGAGAAAAACAACGGAGCAGGCTGGTGAAGCTGTACAACAGGGAGACGAGAATGCAGGGACAGCGCAAAGCGGTGCGGACAAGCAGGATAAGGAAGAAATTGATACAAAGACGAGTCCTGAAAATGGGACAGATCAAAAGCCGACCGGAGCAGGAAAAAGTGCGGCAGGGACAGAAAGCAAGCAGTCAGCCGGCAGCCGTGCAAAGAAAACAAGCATCGGAAGCGGGACGCAGAGCTACATTGTGCGAAAGGGCGATACGCTATCGCAGATCGTCTGGCGGCAGTACCATGATCTTTCCTATGAGAAAAAGATCAAAAAGGCAAACGGTCTGAAGGATGCCGATGCAATTTATGAGGGGCAGTGCATCGTTCTTCCGGATTACAAATAAGATGTCCGGGGAGAGTGCAGAAAATAAAACGGGTGTTGTATATTCGACGAAAGTTATGTAAAATAAGTGGTAGTCCAAGTGGCTATCACTTATTTTAGATTGGAGCAAAACTATGTCTGATGAAATGAATCCGGCAGAGGCAAAGGTTTCCCTGTGGCATAACAGAATGTTCATTGTGATCTGTCTTGCCAGCGTTGTTGTGGCAGTGGGAATCTTTATTCTTCTGATCAACGGATATATCAATAAGCAATATACAGAATATGAAGTCCTGAAGGAGACGCAGAGACAGGACGCGGGAACGGAGCGCTATATCAATAATGATGACTCGCTGATCAAGTACAGCAAGGATGGAATCTCAGGTGTGGATATGGAAGGGAAAACACTCTGGACCGGAAGTTACGAAATGAGTAACCCATCAGTTGTGATCAGAGGCGAATATATCCTTGTGGCAGATATTGGTGGCAAGGATGCGGTGATCTACAATGGCAAGCATGAAGCAACAGAGCTGTCGGTAGATTATGAGATCAAGCAGGCGGATGTATCGAAGCAGGGACTCGCGGCACTTTTGTTGGAGGACAGTTCCTCGGATATGATCAATATTTACAATCCCTACGATGTCTCCTCGAAGCTGCTTGTGAAGATTCCGACCAATGTGGATGACGGTTATCCGGTCTGTATGGCGATCTCGCCGGACGGTACGAGCGTGGTTGCTTCCTATATCTGTGTCTTGAACGGGACGGCAGAGAGCCGCGTTGTATTTTATAACTTCTCGGATGTCGGAAAGAATTCCGACTGCATTGTCGGAGCGAAAAATTATCAGAAATCGCTTGTGACGGATGTACATTTTCTGTCGGACGATCAGGTGGTTCTTTTTGCGGACAGCGGCTTTTATATCTGGAAAGGAATGAAGCAGCCCAAGCAGATCGTCCGGAAAAAGGTGCGAAAGAATATCAAGAGTATTTTTTATAATAAGAGCGCGATCGGACTGGTGTTGGATACGGGCAGTAAGAAAACTCCGTATCATATGGACATTTACAATACCAAAGGAAATAAGACTTCATCGTTTGATTTCGCAAACGATTATAATGATATTCAGCTTGATGGGAATGAGATCCTGTTTTATTCCGCAAAGGAATGCGGGGTGTTCAGGCTGAATGGTGTGCTGAGATTTCATGCATCGGTGGAAGAAGGCGTTGATTATTTCTTCCGCGGCAATGGCAGGAATCATTATTACCTGTTTAATGACAGCACGATTCAGGAGATCAAGTTGAAATAAATGATCTGATGATACATGCAACAGACTTCTCCGATTTCTATGTTTGTGACTTCTCTCAGAAATTACAAAAATAGCCGGAAAAGTGCTTGACAAACCCTTCCGGTGGGCATATACTGAACAAGTGCGTGTTTTTCGCGTACTTTTTTGCGTATTTTTATTATGATCACAGGAGGTGAAAATTAATGCCAACATTTAACCAGTTAGTAAGAAAGGGAAGAAAGGTTTCTTCAAAGAAGTCTAATTCTCCTGCACTTCAGTACACCTACAACTCTCTGAACAAGAAGACGGTAGCTCAGAGTTCTCCACAGAAGAGAGGTGTTTGTACTGCAGTTCGTACTGCTACACCTAAGAAGCCTAACTCAGCTCTTAGAAAGACCGCCAGAGTTCGTCTCTCAAACGGTATCGAGGTTACAACTTATATTCCGGGTGAGGGTCATAACCTTCAGGAGCATAGTGTCGTACTCATCCGTGGCGGAAGAGTAAAGGATTTGCCAGGTACCAGATATCATATTATCCGTGGTACACTCGATACAGCCGGTGTTGCAAACAGAAAGCAGGGCCGTTCTAAGTATGGAGCAAAGAGACCTAAGAAGTAATCATTCACTAATTTGGGGATGTGCCGGATTAATTTTTACTGATTAACCTGGTGCGGACACAGAAATTCGTGAGTACCGATGAATTAATGATGGCAATACGCTGATGCAGTGTCGGCTGTGTAGTATTGTCAAATAATATTAAGGAGGGAAGTAACGTGCCACGTAAAGGACATATACAGAAAAGAGATGTATTAGCAGATCCTGTCTACAAGAGCAAGGTAGTTACAAAGCTGATCAACAATATCATGTTAGATGGTAAGAAAGGTGTTGCTCAGAAGATCGTTTATGGTGCATTTGAGCAGATCGCTGAGAAGTCCGGTAAGGACGCGCTCGAAGTATTCGAGGAGGCAATGAACAATATCATGCCACAGCTTGAGGTTAAGGCAAGACGTATTGGTGGTGCTACTTATCAGGTACCTATCGAGGTTAGACCTGACAGAAGACAGGCACTCGCTCTTCGCTGGCTTACTCTGTTCTCACGCAAGAGAGGCGAGAAGACAATGAAAGAGAGACTTGCTAACGAGATTCTTGATGCATCAAACAATACTGGCGCTGCCGTTAAGAGAAAAGAAGATATGCACAAAATGGCAGAGGCAAACAAGGCATTTGCACATTATCGCTGGTAAGATTCATAGAGGAGGTAAACGACCTTGGCTGGAAGAGAATATCCACTTGACAGAACAAGAAATATCGGTATCATGGCTCATATCGATGCGGGTAAGACCACTTTGACAGAGCGTATTCTTTATTATACCGGTGTAAATTATAAGATTGGTGAGACTCATGATGGTGCGTCTACGATGGACTGGATGGAGCAGGAGAAAGAGAGAGGTATTACAATTACCTCCGCTGCTACAACATGTCACTGGACACTTGAGGATCATCATAAACCAAAGGCTGGTGCATTAGAGCATCGTATCAATATCATCGATACTCCGGGTCACGTAGACTTTACTGTAGAGGTAGAGCGTTCACTGCGTGTACTGGATGGTGCTGTCGGTGTGTTTGATGCTAAGGCAGGTGTTGAGCCACAGTCAGAGAACGTATGGCGTCAGGCAGACACATATAATGTACCACGTATGGCATTCATCAATAAGATGGACAAGATGGGTGCTGATTTCTTCATGTCTGTTCAGACAATCATTGATCGTCTGGGCAAGAATGCTATCCCAGTACAGATTCCAATCGGTAAGGAAGATGACTTTATCGGTCTGATCGATCTTTTCGAGATGGATGCGTACTATTATAAGAATGATGAGGGTACTGACATTGAGATCACAGAGGTTCCTGACGATCTGAAGGATCTTGCACAGGAATGGCATGACAACCTTATCGAGAAGGTTTGCGAGTTAGACGATGATCTCCTTGAGAAGTATCTTGAGGGTGAGGAGCCATCTATCGATGAGCTCAAGAAAGCACTCCGTAAGGGAACAATTGCTTGTGAGGCAGTTCCGGTATACTGCGGTTCCGCATACAAGAACAAGGGTGTTCAGAAGCTGCTCGATGGCGTTATCGAGTTCATGCCTGCACCAACAGATATCCCTGATATCACAGGTGTTGATGAGGAAGGAAACGACGTTGTCCGTAAGTCATCTGATGACGAGCCTTTCGCAGCACTTGCATTCAAGATCATGACTGATCCGTTCGTAGGAAAGCTCGCATTCTTCCGTGTTTATTCCGGTACACTGAACTCAGGTTCTTACGTACTGAATGCGACAAAGGATAAGAAAGAGCGTGTCGGACGTATCGTACAGATGCACGCAAACAGCCGTAGCGAGATCGACAAGGTTTATTCCGGTGATATCGCTGCAGCAGTAGGTTTCAAGATTACCACAACAGGTGATACTATCTGTGATGAGCAGCATCCGGTAATCCTTGAGTCTATGGAATTCCCTGAGCCGGTTATTGAGCTTGCTATCGAGCCTAAGACAAAGAACGATCAGGGTAAGATGGGTGAGGCTCTTGCAAAGCTTGCAGAAGAGGATCCTACATTCCGTGCTCACACAGATTCAGAGACCGGTCAGACAATCATCGCCGGAATGGGCGAGCTTCATCTGGAAGTTATCGTAGACCGTCTCCTTCGTGAGTTTAAGGTAGAAGCAAATGTTGGTGCTCCACAGGTAGCATACAAGGAGACAATCACTAAGGCTGTTGATATCGACAGTAAGTATGCTAAGCAGTCCGGTGGACGTGGTCAGTACGGACATTGTAAAGTTAAATTTGAGCCAATGGATCCGAACGGTGAGGAGACATTCAAGTTCGAGTCTACCGTTGTCGGTGGTGCAATTCCTAAGGAGTATATCCCAGCAGTTGGCGAGGGTATCGAGGAAGCAGCTCAGGCAGGTATCCTTGGTGGTTATCCGGTGCTTGGTGTATATGCTAACGTTTGGGATGGTTCTTACCATGAGGTCGATTCATCCGAGATGGCATTCCACATTGCCGGTTCTATGGCATTCAAGGACGCTATGAAGCAGGGTAATCCTGTTCTTCTTGAGCCAATCATGAAGGTCGAGGTAACAATGCCTGAGGAGTACATGGGCGATGTTATCGGAAGTCTGAACGCTAAGCGTGGTCAGATCGAGGGTATGGACGATATCGGTGGTGGAAAGATTGTACGTGCATTCGTACCGCTTGCTGAGATGTTCGGATACTCAACAGAGCTTCGTTCCAGCACACAGGGACGTGGTAACTACTCAATGTTCTTTGAGAAGTATCAGCAGTGTCCTAAGAATGTTCAGGACAAAGTGCTTGCTTCTAAAGACAAATAATAATTAGAAAATGTTATTAAAAATGTGTCTCATAGTATAAAAAGCACTTGAAAATTCCTTGAAAGTGCAATATAATAATGCCCATAGCGTGAAATTTGTCCGTGATGGGCAGACTATGAGTCGTATGAATTTAAGGAGGATAATTAAAAATGGCTAAAGAAAAGTTTGAAAGAACCAAACCCCATTGTAACATTGGTACCATCGGTCACGTAGATCATGGTAAAACAACACTTACTGCTGCTATCACAAAGGTACTTGCTGCAAGAGTTCCAGGTAACGCAGCTGAGAACTTTGAAGATATCGATAAGGCTCCAGAGGAGAGAGAGCGTGGTATCACAATCTCTACTGCTCACGTTGAGTATCAGACAGAGAAGAGACATTACGCACACGTTGACTGCCCAGGTCATGCTGATTATGTAAAGAACATGATCACCGGTGCTGCCCAGATGGATGGTGCTATCCTCGTAGTAGCTGCTACTGATGGTGTTATGGCTCAGACAAAGGAGCATATCCTTCTGTCCCGTCAGGTAAACGTACCTTATATCGTAGTATTCCTTAACAAGTGTGATATGGTTGACGATGAGGAGCTGATCGAGCTCGTAGAGATGGAAGTAACTGAGGCACTTGAGGAGTATGGTTTCGAAGGCTGCCCAATCATCAAGGGTTCTGCTCTTAAGGCTCTTGAGGATCCAAACGGTGAGTGGGGCGACAAGATCATGGAGCTCATGGATGCAGTTGATGAGTTCATTCCAGATCCAGAGCGTGCTACAGATAAGCCATTCCTGATGCCTATCGAGGATATCTTCACAATTACCGGTCGTGGTACTGTTGCAACCGGTAGAGTAGAGCGTGGTGTTCTCCACCTCAACGAGGAAGTTGAGATCGTCGGTGTTAAGGAAGAGGTTCAGAAGACTACTGTAACTGGTATCGAGATGTTCCGTAAGCTTCTTGATGAGGCTCAGGCTGGTGATAACATTGGTGCTCTTCTTCGTGGTATCAAGAGAGAGGATATCGAGAGAGGTCAGGTACTTGTAGCTCCTGGTACAACTACTTGCCACAAGAAGTTCACAGCTCAGGTTTACGTACTGAAGAAAGAGGAGGGTGGTCGTCATACTCCTTTCATCAATAACTATCGTCCACAGTTCTACTTCAGAACAACTGACGTAACAGGTGTATGTAACCTTCCTGATGGTGTTGAGATGTGTATGCCAGGCGATAACGTAGAGCTTACTGTAGAGCTCATTCACCCAATCGCTATGGAGCAGGGTCTTACCTTCGCTATCCGTGAGGGTGGACGTACAGTAGGATCTGGAAAGGTTGCTACAATCATCGAGTAATCTTTGATCCGACTTGTATCAAACTGGATTTTAAAGAGCTTTCCGAACAATCGGAAAGCTCTTTTTTGCACCCGTTTGTACTTGCACAAACGGGTGTTTTTTTATACTATATACACAGACAGATCATGCAGGGGACAGGAGGAAGCTATGATTAAAATTTTTGTAACCGGCGACAACCACTTTGGCAAAAAGTACGACAGATATCCGGAGATCCGCGACAGGCTTGTGGATAACCGTTTTGTATGCTTTGAGAAGATGGTTGAGAAGGCGGAGCAGGAGGGCTGCGATATCTTTGCAGTGACCGGAGATCTTTTCGACAATTGCAGCAGTATCCGTAAGTCGGATGTAGAAAGGGTCGTGCGTATTCTGGCGGGATTTGCAGGCAGAGTGCTGGTGCTTCCGGGCAATCACGATTATTATACCGGAGAGGAAAAGGTCTGGAAGGATTTTGATGATGCTCTGCGAACATGTGACAATAACATTATCCGACTGGATCGGTTTGAGCCATACCCGATTGAAATTGCGGAGGAGACCGTCGTTATTTATCCGGCGTTTTGCCGGTCGAAGCATTCCCGAGAGAATAATTTGGGGTGGATCAAGAAAATGAGTGTCCTGAAAAGCGGACAGATCAACGTTGGAATGGCGCATGGTGCGATTGAGGGTGTTACACCCGATATGCAGAAAGAGTATTTTTTGATGACAGAGCCGGAGCTGCAGGCGATCCCAATGGACGTATGGCTGGTCGGACACACACATATACCGTATCCGGGCGGACTTTCAGAGGACGAAGAGATTGGCGGATACCGTATATTTAATGCGGGAACGCATGCGCAGACGGATCTGCATAATAATACCCGTGGATATGGTTTTATTATTTCTGTTGACAAGCAGGGAGACAAAGCGCAGGTGTCTGCGAAGAAATATCAGAGTGGAACGATTTTCTTTTATGATATTGCAGTGCGGGTTTCATCGGCAGAGGGGGATTCTCTGGAAGCACTTCTGCAGGAAAAGCTGGATCCGTTAGAAGCGGAGTCTGTTGTGCGTCTCACAGTCACCGGAAGCGTGCTTAGCGAGGAATACAGCAGACGGCAGGAGCTGTATAAGAAATATTGCGACAGATTCTTATCCTGGGAGCTTCAGGACGATGAACTGCACGAAGAGATTACATTAGACCGGGTGCGGGAAGAATTTGCGGAGAGCAGCTTTGCGGCTAAGCTTATGGAGGCGCTTCAGGGGGATCAGACGGAACTGCAGATGGCATATGAACTGCTGCAGGAATGCAGCCGGGAATAACCGGCGCGGCAGTAAGGAGGATTATGAAACTAAAGGAAGTACAATGTGATCAGTTTGCCGGGCTGAATAGGAACGATCCGGCTTCCACGATCAAGTTTGGTGATGGTCTGAATCTGATCGTGGGTGACAATGAACAGGGCAAAAGCACGATGGTCGATCTGATCTATTATCTTTTGTTCAAGGATGTGAAACTGGATACCAGAAGTGACAAGGAATTTATTGCCAGATATTTTCCGCAGAAAACAACGGGACGTGCGGGAGATGTGATTGATGGTGCTCTGGTCTTTGAAGACGAAGAGGGCGAATGCTGCATCCGGAAGGAATGGGAGAAAAAGGGAGGAATCTGCCGTCTGACTTTGCCGGATGGAACGCTCATCAGGGATCCGGATGCGTTAAAACAATATCTTCGGGATACGCTTCCCTATCAGGAAGGAATTTACGGGGAAATTGTTTTCGCTTCCCAGAAGAGACAGTTAAATTGCGTGAAGAGCATTATGGAAGGCTTAAACCGCGACAAGGCGACAAAGGATAAGCTGCAGCAGACGAGGGAAACGTTGTTTTCGGTATTAAACCGTGCCGCTTTAGAGACCGGTGGCGTTGCATTGGATGAACTGGAAAAGCAGATTGAACAGAGACTTACACAATATAATGCCCATTGGGATGACCGGATGGAGCTGCCGGAGGGTGGCGTGAAAAGAGGTATCCATAACAAATGGAAGAAAGAAGTCGGACTCATCCTGCAGGCGTATTATGAGATGGAGGAGGTTCGCGGAAAACTGCGGAAGGCAGAGGCGGACGAGGAAACCTGCGAGGAGATCACCGACCGGATCCGCAGCCTGGAGAAGGAAAAGGAGCTGCGGACAGCGGAGAAGGAGGAATTTTCCGGTGTTCGCACAGCACTTAAGACGCGCCGTATTTTATTAGAGAAGCTGACGGATCAGACGGAGCGTATCCGCGAAATGGAGAACGTTTTACAGGAGTGGCCCAAGCTTTCCGAACAGATCGCACAGGCACAAGCCTTGAAGGAACAGAGAAATCAGGTTACACTCCTGCGGCAGTATGAACAGGCGGACCGGATCCGTATCAACCGGGAGTCTGCAGCAGACAGACTGCAGCAGATGATGCCGGTAACGCAGGAAGACATTGATACATACCGGAAGGCACAGCGTCGAAAAGCCGGTCTGGAAGGGAAAATGTCCGGTCTTAGTCTTGTTGCAAGGATTCAGATGCGGGGAGACAATCCGGTGCATGTATCGCAGCTTGCTTCCGGAGAGGAACTGGCGGCGGATGGTAATGAATTTCAGATCAATGCTGCCGTGGAGATTGAGATCCCGGAGGTAATGAAAATGCAGCTCCTTCCACAAGATGTGGATGTCGATGCACTTCGGGAAGAGATCAAAGCGTGTGATGTGGTTATGAATCACATCATGGATCAGCATAAGACGGATTCCTGCGATAAGCTGGAGGAGATGAAAACATTATATCAGCAGTGTCAGTTCGAAATGGAACGACTGGATGCACAGTGGGATCAGATCCTTGGTGGTGCCGACTGGGAAAGTCTGAAAAAAGCCGGGGAAGCAGCACGGCAAAAGTACAGCTTGGAAACGACCGGAGAAATGCGGCAGAGTGAGCACAGTTTGGAGACAGCCGGAGAAGAGACGGCACATGAATACAGTCCGGAGACAGCGGCGCATACAGACAGCCCGGAAACAGAGGAACAATTTTTGCACAGCCCTCTTGATCCGGATGAGATTGACGACAGCATCTGCGCTCTGTGCGGCGCAGGCGTTTCGCTGGAGGAATATCTTGGCGGCAGAAAGGTAAAGCAAAGTGACTATGAAGCGAAATATCATTCTATTGAAGAATTAAAGAAACAAAAAGAAACGCTGGAACAGGAGCTCGGGCAGACACAGAAGGAAGCAGACGAAGCGAATCAGATTCCGGATAAATATAAGAGGATCCCTGATCCGGACCGTTACCTGACAGAGCTGAATGAAGAGGTGAAAGAACTCGAGGAGAATATCCGCCAGAGCAACGCCCGGAAGAACGAACTCAGCCGGAGCATGGATGAGGTGGCAGCGGAGGAATACGCAGAGCTGTTAGAAGAAAAGGTACAGACCTATGAAAAGACAAGAAAAGCATACCGGCACTGGAAGCACATTTATGAAGTATTTCAGGAACTGAAGGAGCAGAGCAGTGACAATCCGGTGCAGGATATTGAGGATCACTTCCGTAAGTATCTGGCAGAAATATCACAGGATGCCTTGGATGCCTCCATGGACGAGAAGATGGAGATTGATCTGGCAAGCGGAACCCGCCGTCTGACATATGATACGCTTTCGGATGGAACAAAGGATACGATCGCGCTGGCATTCCGGCTGGCAATGTTAGAGCATCTGTTCCCGGAGGGCAACGGTCTGGCGGTGTTTGACGATCCGTTTACGGACATGGATCCGGGGCGTGTACGACAGGCGTGCAGGCTGGTGCAGAAGTTTGCCGAAAGGAATCAGGTCATCTTCACAACCTGCGATAACAAATACGAAGAAATCTTTGGAAACGGACCGGTGAATGTGGTTCATATCGGTGCTGACTAAATCATTTAAGAATCCCCAAAACAGGGGATTCTTTTGTTTTAATAAATGTAAAAGCCTGATTGACGCGATTATATAAATTTGTTATCATAAAGGTAGTAATTCAGGATGGATCGTCCGAACGGACAGAAGGGAGATTACATGAAAAAGAATTTTGGGAAACAAATGAAAAGACGCTGTCTGAGTCTTGCTCTGGTATCAGCACTTGTCATCTGTACACCGGCGGCAGATACGCTTGGTTCCAGTGGGATTCTTCCACAGATCGTACAGAAAGCAAAGGCTGCATCCGGTCAGATCAATGACAATCAGAAGTTAAACAGCGACATTATTGCAGATGCAGCGTTGTTAGCGTATCTGAGAGACAAGACAGGCAAGGGTGACGCAGCAACTGTAAAGGATCTGCGAAGCGCAAATCTCAGAAACATTACAGTCCCGGCGGAGGTACATGACCTGACAGGACTCGGATATGCTCTGAGTATGACGACACTGGACTTGAGCCTGTGTAAAGCAGTTGAGATCAACGAGGATGAGTTTAACGGATGTACGGCATTGACACAGGTAAAGCTTCCGGCGTCAGTGACAAGGATTGACAAGAACGCCTTCAACGGTTGTACATCCCTTGAGACAATTGATCTGTCTCAGGTCGATTATTTTGGAGATTCCGCATTCGGTGGCTGCTCCAAGCTTACCAACGAGTCTGTTGGAAGCATGAAGTCTACTGTGAAGGAAATGGGAACAGCCGTGTTCAGTGGATGTAAGGTGATCACAGAGGCGAAGGTTCCGATTATCACCGGCGAGAATGCACATATGGTGCCGGCACAGATGTTCAATAACTGTGAGATGTTAGAGAATGTTATTTTCTGTGACGACAAGATCACGGGTATTCTCGATCAGGCATTTGCGGCGACCGGAGCATTGACCTTCGGCACGGACAAGAGTAATAAGCTTCCGTCAACCATCGAGTCGGTTGGCCAGGGTGCATTTTCAGCCAGCAAGATCACATCGATCGACCTGAAGCAGACGAAGATGACCTGGATCAGCAAGAATACATTTATGAACAGCCAGCTGGCGGAGGTAACGCTTCCAGATAAGCTGACAGATATCCGTGAGGAGGCATTTGAGAGCTCCCGTATCGAGGAGATCGTTATGCCGAACACGGTGGAGAAGATCGGAGAGGCTTCCTTCCGTTACGCAGGTAATCTGCTTCGTGTAAAGCTTTCCGTAAATATTACAGAGATCCCGCGCTATGCATTCCAGATGGCAGGCTCCCAGCAGTTTACCGGAGACATCGATAACATCACCAACTGGGATGACCTGATCGACGGCATTGAAGGCATGAAAGTAACCTACAATGGCAACGCATCCGACAGCAAGCTGGAGAAGATCGGTGTCAGTGCCTTTAATGCCAGCACGATCTGCAACGAGGACTTTTTAAAGGATCTGACAAAGCTTGATTCGATTGGAGAATTTGCGTTCTCTTATACGGATTTCAAGAAGCTGACAATCCCGGCAAGCGTTACAACGCTTGGAGAATCCTCTTTCGCGGGAATGTATGAGATGAAGTCGGTTGTCTTTGCGAAGGGAAGTAAAGTTACGGAGTTTCCGAAGGAGCTGTTCGGAAGCAGCAAGACAGCAACCGACAAGAAGACATACGCGGATCTGGTACTGGAATCCGTACAGCTTCCGGATGGTCTTGAAAGTATTGGTGAAGACTGCTTCGGTAATTGCTGGTCTTTGGAGACGATCGGTTATTCCGGTAAAATGATCGAAGGTGAGCTTCATTTCCCGGAGACGCTCAAAACCATCGAAAAGAAAGCATTTGAGAACTCCGGATTTTATGAAATTACGAAATACGATGAGGACGGCGTTGGATACGCAGCAAAATATTGTGTCCCTGTTTACCCGGGCGGTTATCGTGCCGTATATATTCCGGATTCCGTCACAACGATCGGTGATGGTGCATTCCAGAACTGTCGTATGATGGAAGAGATCTATTTCGGCGACGGTCTGACAGAGCTGCCGGCAGATGTATGTGCAGGCGCAGGCTCTTATCCATATAAGGAGAATACGACCAGCAAGGTAAGTGAGAAAGACTGCCTTGTGACACCGACACCGGTTCCATCCGGAGAGAACGGAGAACTCGGAAAGACAACATATAACCCGATCACCTTCGTTGGTCTTAAAACAGTAAAGCTTCCGAAGAATGTCAAGACAATCGGCAACAATGCATTTAAAGAGTGTTATGCATTAGAGGGCTTCTATGATCCCGATGCCAATGCAGTGACCGGCGACTTTACCGGCGCACTGGAAGAGATCGGTAATAACGCATTTTTGTCCTGCAAGAGTCTGGAAGATGTTATTTTACCATCCTCTCTTGTAAAGATCGGTGATTACGCATTCGCACAGACCTCACAGGATGTCAGCAGCAGTGTTACTTCGTTAAGCACAAGAAGAAGCGTATCGTTCTACACGCAGTATACGGGACTTAGCAATGTCGATTTCCGGTTTGCGGAGAATCTGGAATCCATCGGACGGGGAGCATTCCAGCGTTCCAATATTTCACAGATTGATTTCCGCTCTGAGAAGCTTGAGGAGATTCCGGCAAACGTCTGCGAGGACTGTTACAATCTGGAGCGAATTTCCATTCCGGATACGGTTAAGAAGATCAGTCAGAATGCATTCCGCAATACATATAAGTTAGACAGCGTGACCGTGCCGCTCTCTTCTGAGTGGTCTGATCAGCTCTTCTCCGGTGTGGCAGGTTATGCGAAGCAGAAGGTAACTGTGATTGCCAATCCGGTTACCAAGGAGAAGAATATTTACCATCAGCAGGAGAACGCCGTTGATTTTAACTGCGTTAAAAATTTCCGTGACATGTCGATCACGGTAACCGATGAGCTGAAGGACAAAAACGATGAGACAGGTGACCTGTTAAATAACGATTCCAACGAGTTTGTTACCGTAAGAAAGGAAGACGACAGCTCCGGAAGATATCAGGCGATCAGCATGTACGGAAAGAAGCAGGGTGACGCAAAAGTGCGTGTCTCCGGTACAATTCGCCTCGAGGGAGATATCCACAGCGAGAACAACACCACAGCACTCAATGATGCACGTCTGGTGCTGCAGGTTTCACAGCTTTATAATATCCATGTGGCACAGAATCCGATCAGTGTGCTGACACTTTCCGCAGAGCGTCTTGCGCAGGAGGCAAAGGAGAATGTGATCTATCTGGAGTACGGTTCTAAGAATGCGGTTGACTTAAAGGCATCCTACATGGGTGAGGACAGCAGCGAGGAGACAACGGACAGCGTAACCTGGATCGTTGACAATGCATCTGTTGCTACGATTGACGGAACACCGCTTCCGGCGCAGACAACCACACCGGAAGGGGAGAAGATGGGAATGTCTACCATTAAGCTTCTTCCACAGGCACTTGGCGATACAAAGGTAGTTGCAAAGAGCAGCTCCGAGAAGTCTGCAGAGTGTAAGATCCGTGTCCGGCTTGCTCTGGATCGTATCTCTTTATCCAGAAGAAATGTCGGCATTGATGTCAACAAAGAATTTACACTTTCTGTTGATGAGAATAATTACAGTAAAGATAATGCAAAGCTGCTCGAACAAAATCCGGGCTGTCAGGATGTATATCGTTTCTCCTCAAGCAACGAGGATGTTGTAACAATTGATCCGATCACAGGTAAAGCAAAATCTGTGGCAGAAGGAGAAGCAACGATCAAGGCAGTCAGTCTTGTCAGCGGTAGAAGCGATAGCTGTACCGTGAAGGTGCAGGCGGGATATGTCTCACCGGCAGAGTCCGTGAAGCTTTCAGAAAAGGAACTGACCATTGATGTCGGAGAACAGGCAAGCCTGACCGCAACCGTATTGCCGGAGGATGCCGTTCAGAGCGTGGAGTGGTCAAGCAGCGATGACAAGATCGCAACCGTAGCCGGCGGAGTTGTAACCGGTAAACAGGACGGTACCGTGACGATCAAGGCAAAGGCAGAAAATGGTGTTTCTGCAACCTGTAAAGTTAAGGTAAAGGTTCCTGCTGCATCCGTGACACTGAATAAGACAGAGCTTTTCCTTGAGGTTGGAGGTTCTGAGTCCTTAAAGGCTGAGGTGCTTCCGAAGGAAGCAACCGACAAGAAGATCACCTGGACGACCAGCGATGAAAATATTGCAACGGTAAGCAGCTCCGGTAACGTCAAAGGTGTTAAAGTGGGAAGTGCAACGATTACAGCAACGGCAGACGGTAAGAGTGTGACATGTACTGTTAAGGTTGGTGCGGTCGCTGAATCGGTTGTGATCTCTGCACCACAGAAAAAGGTTGCCGTAGGTGGAACGGTGACACTGACAGCGAGCGTGACTCCGTCCGATGCAAACCAGGCGATCGAATGGAAGTCCAGTGATGAGAAGATTGCCACCGTTGTTAATGGCGTTGTAACCGGTGTAAAGATCGGTGTCTGCAACATTACGGCAAAGGCGTCCGGAAGCTCCAAGGAAGCAGTCTGCAAGGTTATCGTAACGGCACCGAAGGTGAAGCTTACGAAGGTAAAGAACGTCAAGAAGAAATCCATCCAGATCAAGTGGAAGAAGATTGCTGATGTGGCAGGCTATCAGGTTTCCTGTGGCAAAAAGAAAAAGCTGACCACCGCCAACAGCATCAAGATTAAGAAACTAAAGAAAAAGAAGAAGTATGCGGTAAAAGTAAGAGCTTACACCGTTGTCGATGGAAAGAATGTATACGGCAAATGGAGTAAGGTTAAGAAGATTAAAATTAAAAAATAATGGGAAATAAATTGAAATTTCTACCAATTTAGGGTTGCAATTTGTCTCAGTTTGGGTATACTAATAATTAGTAATGCGACCTAGTGATATATTAGATATCATGCATTACGATTCCCCCCTCTGAGAATAAAATGTCAGTAAAGAGCTGTTTTCTGTGAATGCAGAAAGCAGCTCTTTTACCGTTATCCGGGAAATGCTCCTCCGTTCCATGTAAAATTGCCATCAGGGGGATTTACAAAATAATCCGGTAAAATACTGCTTGACGAATGCGTATAGTGCGTGTATGATAGATAAGGTTAGTTAAATAAGTAGAACTCTTATTAAGAGTGGTGGAGAGTGAAGGCTCTGTGAAACCACGGCAACCCCATATGTGGAAGGTGCCAATCTGAGCGAGCAATCGAACAATAAGAGGAGTTGAGTGAATCAAGTCCATCTTTTTGATGGATTTTTTTACTTTATAAAACTTTGTTATTACAGTAGTCAGGAAACATTGATAAGTTTAGGAGGTACAAGATGGAGAAACGTTTATTTACGTCTGAATCAGTAACCGAGGGACATCCGGATAAAATATGTGACAATATTTCTGACGGAATTTTAGATGCGCTGATGGAGCAGGATCCAATGAGCCGTGTGGCTTGTGAGACCGCTATCACAACAGATTATGTGCTGATCATGGGAGAGATCACCACGAAGGCAAAGGTTGATTACGAGAAGATTGCCAGAGAGACGATCCGTGAGATCGGTTATGATGCTGATGAGAAGGGCTTTAACTGTGATACTTGCCGCGTGAAGGTGCTGCTCGATTCACAGTCGCCGGATATCGCAATGGGTGTCGACAAGGCACTTGAGGCAAGAGAAAACGATATGTCCGATGAGCAGCTCGAGGCGATCGGTGCGGGAGATCAGGGAATGATGTTCGGTTACGCAACCGATGAGACCCCGGAGCTGATGCCATATGCGATTTCACTTGCACACAAGCTGACCAAGCAGCTTACCGGCGTGCGCAAGGACGGCACACTGCCTTATCTTCGTGCAGACGGCAAGAGTCAGGTGACCATAGAATATGATGAGAACGACAAGCCGGTTCATGTCAATGCGGTTGTCATTTCCACACAGCATGCAGAGGAGATTTCTCAGGAGCAGATTCATGAGGACATCAAGAAATATGTGATCGACCCGATTGTTCCGGCAGAGCTGATCGATGAGACAACCAAGGTTTTTATCAATCCGACCGGACGTTTCGTTATCGGTGGACCAAACGGAGACAGCGGACTCACCGGACGTAAGATTATCGTAGACACCTACGGTGGATATGCGCGTCACGGCGGCGGAGCATTTTCCGGTAAGGATTGTACAAAGGTAGACCGTTCTGCAGCCTACGCCGCAAGATATGTTGCCAAGAATATCGTGGCAGCGGGACTTGCAAAGCGCTGTGAGATCCAGCTTTCCTATGCGATTGGTGTCGCACAGCCGACATCTGTTATGGTAGACACCTTTGGAACCGGTAAATTAGACGATCAGAAGCTGGTTGAGATCATCCGCGAAAAATTCGATCTTCGTCCGGCTGGTATCATTAAAATGCTGGATCTGCGCCGTCCGATCTATAAGCAGACCGCTGCTTACGGACACTTCGGAAGAAACGAACTCAACCTCCCATGGGAGCAGACAGACAAAGCAGAGGAACTTCGCAGCTATCTGTAATCTGCTTGACATATTGTCTCAAAAAGTATAAAATTAAATCGTTGTATTGTGCTTAAAATATACAACGAAATCATATAAGGAGGTGTCCTTTTCGATGTCACCGGTAGCATATATTATTATTGCTATTGTTGTTCTATTGGTTGGGATTATCGTTACCGCGCTTGTCACAAAAAAGGTGGCTGTAGACAGTTACATTAAGTCAGAGGAGCAGCAGCTTGGTTCTGCACAGGACAGAGCGAAGCAGATTGTTGATGAAGCTCTGAAGAATGCAGAGACTACAAAGCGCGAAGCATTGCTTGAGGCGAAGGAGGAAGCGATCAAGACAAAGAATGAAATTGAGCGCGAATCCAAGGAACGCCGTGCAGAACTTCAGCGATATGAAGAACGAGTATTGTCGAAAGAGGAATCTCTGGATAAAAAATCAGGACAGCTGGAAAGAAAAGAGGCAGCCCTTAACAAAAAGGATGCAAGTCTTGATGCCCTCAAGGAAGAGTTAGAGCATGCAAAGGAAGAGAATCTGCATAAGCTTGAGGAAATTTCCGGCTTAACTTCTGAACAAGCGAAAGAATATCTTTTAAAATCTGTTGAAGAAGAAGTAAAACATGAAACAGCAGTTCTTGTAAAAGAACTGGATCGTAAGGCGAAGGAAGAAGCGGACAAGAGAGCAAAGGATTATGTAGTCAATGCTATTCAGCGGTGTGCGGCTGATCATGCAGCAGAGACCACGATATCAGTTGTCCAGTTGCCGAACGATGAAATGAAGGGACGGATCATCGGACGTGAGGGACGTAATATCCGTACTCTTGAGCAGCTTACAGGTGTTGATCTGATCATTGATGACACACCGGAGGCAGTTATCATATCTGCATTCGACGGAGTAAGACGTGAGGTAGCACGTGTTGCTTTGGAGAAGCTTATAGTAGATGGTCGAATTCATCCTGCACGGATTGAGGAAACAGTCATTAAGGCTCAGAAGGAAGTTGAGTCAATGATCCGCGAGGAAGGTGAGGCTGCGACACTTGAGGTGGGTGTTCACGGCATTGATCCGGAGTTGATCCGTTTATTAGGACGAATGAAGTTCAGAACCAGTTATGGACAGAATGCGTTAAAGCATTCGATCGAGGTGGCGCATTTATCCGGTCTGCTTGCGGCAGAGCTTGGTGAGAATGTCCGTATTGCAAAGAGAGCTGGTTTGTTACATGATATAGGTAAGGCAGTTGATCAGGAGATTGAGGGAACGCATATCCAGATCGGTGCAGACCTGTGTCGCAAGTATAAAGAATCAAAGGTTGTTATCAATGCCGTGGAAGCACACCATGGTGATGTAGAGCCGGAGTCAATTATCGCATGCATCGTTCAGGCTGCAGATGCTATTTCTGCGGGCAGACCGGGAGCACGTCGTGAGACTTTGGAGACCTACACAAACAGATTAAAACAGTTAGAGGATATTTCGAATAGCTATGAAGGCGTAGAGAAATCATATGCCATTCAGGCTGGACGTGAGGTGCGGGTTATGGTCGTACCGAGTCAGGTAAGTGACGATGATATGGTACTTATGGCGCGGGATATTTCCAAGCGGATAGAGTCTGAATTAAAGTATCCGGGTCAGATTATGGTTAATGTGATTCGGGAATCCAGAGTTACCGATTATGCAAAGTAGACACAACAATATCTAGAATTAGAAATCGTCACGGATTAATTTCCGTGACGTTTTTTTCGCTGTAAGGGGAGATTCCGGAGACAGCGGAAACACTTCGCAACAAATCTTAACACGAGGTGAGAATATGCAGATCATTCGTGCGGCAGCCACTGACACAGTCAAGGGGAATGCCGCGTATGAAATACATGAAAAAAGAAAAGAAACAGGCCGGCAAAGGTCTGACAGGCATGATCCGGAGAAGGCAGGAACATTGTCGGAGGAGGCATCGTTACAACGAGGGCGGTATGGTCTGGCGGTGGATGTCGGGACTACAACTGTAGTCATGGAACTGTATGAGCTTATCTCCGGTCAGAGGCTTTCCGGTCTTTCCCGTAGGAACAGCCAGACACTTCTTGGGGCAGATGTGATGATGCGTCTGATGCATTGCCAGAGAGGGCAGCAGGCTAAGCTGGAAAAACTGATCAGACAACAGCTTGAGGAGATGGCGGAGGAGATCTGTGCGGGCTTTTGCGAGCCGGAGCAGGTTGAACGGATCGTGGCAGTCGGCAACACAACGATGTGTCATATCCTTCTGGGGCAGGATACGTCAGGGTTGTCTGGCAGTCCGTTTTGCCCGGCATACCGTGGTATATTCCGGTGCCAGGGAAGTAAGCTTGGCATGAAACGGCTGAGGGAAGCACAGGTGATCGTTCCGGCCGGGATTGATGCACATGTCGGAGCGGATGCGGTGGCGGTGATCAGCTCACTGAATTTCATGGAAGCGCCGGGCAATGTGCTTGCTGTTGATATCGGTACGAATGCAGAGATTGCACTGAGCAGCCATGGCAGGCTCACAACCTGCTCGGCACCGGCGGGACCGGCATTTGAGGGAGCGCAGATCGAGCAGGGGATGCGTGGTGAACCCGGAGCGATTGCAGGTGTAAAGATTGCCAGACAGATTGGTAACATTCTGTTAGACGTGATCCCCGGACCGGGCAGGGAACCGCTTTTCGTAAAGGGAATCTGCGGCTCCGGTCTGATCGATGCAGTAGCGGCTCTGCGCCAGTGTAATGTGATACGGCAGGATGGGTATCTTTTGCAGTCTCCGAGCGAGGAGAAGCTGCCACCGTTTCTTGCAGAGCGCATCACCGACAAAGGCTTTATGCTGTATCAGAGTCCGGAGGGAAAGCATGTGTATCTGACCCAGAAGGACATCAGACAGTTTCAGCTTGCCAAGGCATCGGTGCAGGCGGGAATTGAGATGCTTTTACGACGGCAGGAGATCACGCTGGCGCAGGTAGATACGTTATATATTGCCGGTGTGTTTGGCGGCCACATTTCCAAGAGAAATGCTGTGCTGACAGGATTATTCCCGGACATTGCACCGGAGAAGCTTGTGATTGCCGGAAATGCTGCCGGGAAAGGAGCTGCACAGGCACTTCTGTCGGAGACATTTCTTGAACAGACAGAATGGATCGGCAGCCATGCCGGTCATGTGGAGCTGGCACAGCAGGAAGAATTTCAACAGCAGTTTATGGATGCCATGGCAATTGTGCCGTGGTAGTTATTAACAATAGGATGCAAGGGTCAGAAGCGACCCGGCAAGCAGTTTTGTTTGCAAATATACAGAACCATCGATGTTTGCGGACAATGAAAGGAGAGTATATGAAGGTTGGATTTATCGGAGCAGGCAACATGGCAACTGCAATGATCGGAGGAATGCTTCAGAAGGGATTGTTGCAGGCGGAGGATATTATTGCGTCCTCTGCCACGCAGAAGACGGCAGACAAAGTGGCTGAGCAGTTTGGAATAAAGACCACATTAGACAACAGGGAAGTCGCAAAGGCAGACATTGTGATCCTTGCGATCAAGCCAATCTACTGTGAGCAGGTCATTAAGGAAATTCGCGATGAGATCCGTGAAGATCAGATCATCGTAACGATCGTTGCCGGAAGATCGCTGCAGTGGCTTGCTGATACCTTTGGAAAGCCGCTTAAGCTGATCAGGACTATGCCAAATACGCCGGCACTTGTCGGGGAGGCAGTGACAGCACTCTGCCCGGGGGAGCTGGTAAGCACAGAAGAGACTGAGAAGGTCTGCAAGCTGTTCAGGGGCTTTGGTAAAGCAGAGGTCGTTGGTGAGCATCTGATGGATGCAGTTGTTGCGGTCAGCGGAAGCTCTCCGGCATATGTTTTTATGTTTATTGAGGCGATGGCAGATGCAGCTGTTGCAGAGGGAATGCCGCGCGCGCAGGCATATCAGTTTGCGGCACAGTCTGTACTCGGAAGTGCCAGAATGGTATTGGAGACCGGAAAGCATCCGGGTGAGTTAAAGGATATGGTATGTTCCCCGGCAGGAACAACGATTGCCGGAGTGTGCAAGCTCGAGGAAAAGGGATTTCGCAGCAGTGTCATGGAGTGCATGAAGGCGTGTGCGGAGAAGTCCCGCAATATGTAGCATAAGGTATAATCATGGGATGGATGTCGTATATATACATTGAGTCTGCGAGCCTTGTTGACAGGGGAGCGTGTTCATGGAGAGAAATATATGGCATCATAATATCAGAAAATATGTTATCCTTATCAAAGCAGGACTGGTCGCTTTGTTGATCGTGGCGGGACTTTGGTGCGCAGAGTATCAGAACCGCTGGCAGAGCCGGATGGACAATGCACAGGAGCTGATGCAGGATCTTAGGAAGCAGGATGCCGAAGCACTGTTTCCGAAGCTCTGGCAGGACGCCAGATGCTTTCCGGTGCGAAGCAGTGACAGTACGCAGCAAAACGGAGGCACACAGCGGGAAAACGGTGGTTCACGGCAAAGCGGCGGCACACAGCAGGAAAACGGTGGTTTGCGGCAAAGAGGAGGTTCGCAGCAAAACGGCAGTTTGTCGAAAAGCTGGGGCTTTGATGATGGATATGGAGAGGGAAGAAGCTACGGCGGCAGCAGACGTCATGAGGGGATTGATATTATGGCGGTCGATGCCGATGCCGGAGAATTAGAGGTGCAATCCGTTTCGGATGGTACGGTCGAGCAGATGGGATGGCTCGAGTTAGGAGGATACCGGGTTGGTATCCGGAGTCCGGGAGGTTTATATTTTTATTATGCACATCTGGATTCGTACGCAGCAGGTCTTCAAAAAGGAGATACTGTCAAGGCGGGAACCCTGCTTGGCTATATGGGGGACACCGGATACGGGCAGGAGGGTACACGGGGAAAGTTCCCGGTGCATCTTCATTTTGGCGTTTATTATGACAAAAACGGAGAAGAGAAAACAATAGACCCATACCGGCTTTTGCGGTGTCTGGAAACGAAACTATGAAAAGGGGATGAGACAGGCAATGGAAATTCAACTGTGGAGGGAAATATTAGATCCGTACCGGCAGGCGGTCGATGAACTGACGGTCAAATTTGAACATATGATCGAGGAACATCACAATGCGGGACTGTATTGCCCGATCGTGCAGGTCAGCGGACGTGTTAAAAAGATATCCAGTATTCTCGAGAAATGTCAGCGTAAAAACGTGCCGATGGAGGAGCTGGAGGAAAAGATTGAGGATATTGCAGGAATCCGTATTATCTGTCAGTTTGTAGAGGATATCGAGAAGGTAGTGGAGATCATCCGCAAACGCAGCGATGTGATCATCAAAAAGGAAAAGGATTACATTACGAACAGCAAAGAAAGTGGTTACCGCAGCTATCATGTGATCGCGTACTATACCGTGCAGACGATCAACGGACCGAAGAATCTGGAGGTGGAGATCCAGATTCGGACGCTTGCCATGAACTTCTGGGCAATTATCGAGCATTCCCTGCAGTACAAATACAAAGAAAACATGCCGGACGAGGTCAGAGGACGTCTGCTTCGTGCTGCCAAGGCGGTGGACGCACTTGATATGGAAATGTCGTCAGTGCGCGATGAGATCATGGATGCACAGAATTCCAACAGGCGGCGGGCAAGCATTGTCAGTGATATACTGAACAATATTGAGAACCTTTACCGGACGATGAATAAGCGTGAGGTTGGCAAGATACAGGATGAGTTTTTCCGGGTATATCAGTCAGACGATGTTGCGCTGTTAGAGCGTTTCAACCGTCAGCTCGATGTGCTGTCTGAGTCTTACCGGGCGCAGAGCTTAGATTGATCAAAGAGATTGGAAGGATAACGAACAGATGACAGTCACATTACCACAGCAGTTTCAGGATACGATGAGAGAGTTGCTTGCAGAAGAATATCAGGACTATATAAAAAGCATGGAGGAGCCCTCGCATACGGCGCTCAGGGTCAATACGCACAAAATATCACTGCCGGAGTTTGCAGAGCTTTGTCCGTTTGCATCGGAGCCTGTGGCGTGGGAACCGAAGGGCTTTTATTATGACAGTACCGGTGCGGCGGTGTCGAAGCACCCGTATTACTATGCCGGTCTGTATTATATACAGGAGCCAAGTGCTATGATCCCTACAAAGCTGCTTCCGGTGGAGAAGGGCGACCGTGTTCTGGACCTGTGTGCCGCACCGGGAGGAAAGGCAACGGAGCTTGCGTCAAAGCTGGACGGAAGCGGTATTCTGGTGGCGAATGATATCAGCGTTTCCAGAGCAATGGCGCTTGCCAAGAATCTTCAGGTGGCAGGAACCACGAATGCGGTCGTGACTGCCGAAACACCGGAGAAGCTGGCAAATACACTGCCGGAGTTTTTTGACAAGGTGTTGATCGATGCACCATGCTCCGGAGAGGGAATGTTTCGTCGTGATCCGTCCATGGTTAAAAGCTGGCTTGCACACGGACCGGAATATTATGTGCCGATCCAGACGCAGATCCTGGAGCAGGCATACCGTCTTCTGGCGGCAGGCGGCGATATGGTATATTCTACCTGTACATTCTCTCCGCTGGAGGATGAGGGGATGATTCAGTCCTTCCTGGACAGGCATCCGGACATGACGATCTGTGATGTGGAACGCTGTCCGGGCTACTCAGAAGGTATGCCGGAGTGGATCGACGGCGGTGATGAGAGCTTACGCAAATGCGTCCGTATCTTTCCGCACCGTGCCAGAGGAGAAGGTCACTTTGCAGTGCTTTTGCACAAGGCGGGAGATCCGGATGAAAAACGCATGACCTCGCTTGCGGAAGAGACCGGTGTTGGAGCGGATGGAAAGCGCATCACCTCCTTTGCGGATGAGACCGGTGTTGGAGCGGATGGAAAGTGCATCACCTCCTTTGCGGATGAGACCGGCAACGGAGCGCGTGAGGAAAACACCTTTGCTAAGAAAAGCAAAGGCAGAAAGAAGAAATCCTCCCGCAGGGATGATGGACGCGACCGTGGATTGGGAGACAGACGGAAGGGGCAGGAGGAGCCGGAAAGCTTTTTTAAATCGCTGTCTTCGTCAGCACCATTTACAGAAAAGGATCTGTCCCGGAAAAAGGACACCTACCTTATCGAAGCACTGCATCAGAATGAGATGAAAGGTCTTCGGATGGTGTCTGGCGGTCTGATCTTTGGAACAGACAAGAACGGCAGGTTCGAGCCGTCTGCGCAGCTTGCGCTGGCAATGAGGCAGGAGGATTATGTGCAGCGGATCAATCTTACCGCCTCGGACGAGCGTGCCGTGCGGTATCTGAAGGGTGAAACAATCCTTTCCGACTGCATGGACAAGGGCTATGTGCTGGTGTGTGTGGATGGTTTTCCGCTGGGCTGGTGCAAGGGCAATGGTTCCGGTACCTTGAAGAACAAATATTATCCCGGTTGGCGCATGCAGTAAAACAGACGCACAACACCGGCAAGGAAATCGACGTACCGTTTTGCGGACGGGACAAGCTTATATCCGCTGATCGCGAAAAAGACAAAATGGAGGAAAATTATGCTGGAAAAAGGAAGCTTTGAGTATATCAACAAGAAGAAAAAACGGAAGATCATTATGGTAATTGCGATCATTGTGATCGCATTGGCAATCTTTGGAGTCGGACTGTTACTGAACAAAATGTCGAGGGCAAATATTTTTACGGTGCTTGCGATCCTTTGTGTGCTTCCGTGGGCGAAGCAGCTTGTCGCACTGATCGTATTATTTCCATATCACAGTGTGAGCAGGGAACGCTACGAGAAGGCAAAGGAGTGCGTTCAGGCAAATGGTCTGCCGGATGTGAAGCTGTATACGGATCTTGTGATCACTTCTCCGGAGAAGGTGATGAATCTGGATTTTGCGGTTGTGGGAGCCGGTCATGTGATCGCACTGGTCGGCAAGAGTGGTCAGGACGTAGAATATATCCGGAACTATCTGACTAACGGAGTACACCAGTGGGGCGATTTTCAGGTGCAGATCGTCACCAGTGAGAAGCTGTTTCGCAAGGAGACAGAGCGGATGCAGGAGCATGCGGTGACAGAGGACGAGGCAGAAAATGTAGATTCCTATATCCGGTCACTGATCGTATAGAAAACGGATAAAGCAATGAACAGAGAGCAGATCAGAATGGAGAGATAAATGCGCGTATTAAAGGTAAGTGTCCAGGAAGAGGGACAGAGGCTGGATCGTATGCTGGCGAAATATATGCAGCTTGCTCCGCGGAGCTTTTTCTATAAAATGCTGCGCAAGAAGAACATTAAGCTCAACGGCAAAAAGGCAGATGGTTCCGAGAAGGTTGCTGAGGGGGATGAGATTACACTGTATCTTGCCGATGACACGATCGATGGCTTCCGCAAGCAGAGTACAGCCCGTGAGGAGAATGCGAAACAGCCGGAGAAGCCACAGATGAAGATCGAGGTTGTCTATGAGGATTCCGATATTCTTGTGTTAAATAAACCGGTCGGTGTTCTGTCCCAAAAAGCGGACAGAAAAGATTATTCTCTTGTGGAGTGGCTGGGGGATTATCTGGGACAGACATCAGGACAAACCTTCCGTCCCGGCATCTGCAACCGTCTTGACCGCAACACCAGTGGTCTTGTTGTGGCGGGCAAAAGCGTGCGCGGTCTTCAGTGGATGAATGAGATGTTTCGCACCAGAGCACTGGAGAAATATTATCTCTGTCTTGTACATGGAGCACTGTCGGTGGAGCAGAGCCTCCACGGTTATCTGAAAAAGGACGAAAAGAAAAATAAGGTTATGGTGCTTCGCAGACCGGAGGCGGGTGCAGTGGAGATTGAGACGAAATATAAGCCGCTGCAGACCGTCCGCTGGGGGGGAGAAGCATACACGCTGTTAAAGATCCACCTGATCACCGGAAAGTCCCACCAGATCCGTGCGCATCTGGCAAGTATCGGTCATCCGGCAGTGGGGGATACCAAGTACGGTATTCCGGGAGGACAGGCAGAGAAAACATTTCATCTGCGCAGCCAGCTTCTGCATGCATGGCAGTTAAAGCTTGGGGATGCAGACATTCTGCCACAGACCTATCATGGAAGGAGCTTTCAGGCAGAGCCGCCGGCGAAATTTAAGAATGTGCTCGAGAGGATGGGGTTTGCGCCGGCCGCGGACCGGTAAGACAGCTTCCCACTAAGAAAGGCAGGAGAGAATATGGCTTCATGGAATTCCAGAGGACTTCGAGGTTCTATGCTGGAGGAATCCCTGAATATGACCAATGAAAAGTACCGCAGAGAAAAGCTGGCACTGGTACAGAAGATTCCAACGCCGATCACGCCGATGGAATTTGACAAGGAACACCATCATATTACACTTGCGTATTTTGAACAGAAAAGTACCGTGGATTATCTGGGAAATGTACAGGGAATCCCGATCTGTTTTGATGCAAAGGAATGCGCGGTCGATACATTTCCGCTGCAGAATATTCATGAGCATCAGGTGAATTTTATGACCGAATTTGAACAGCAGGATGGCATTTCATTTCTGATCATTTATTTCAGCCATTGCAATGAATATTATTATGTGCCGTACCGGGATATGATGCGGTTCTGGAACCGTGCAGAGGCGGGAGGACGCAAAAGCTTCCGGCGGGAGGAGCTGGATCAGAGCTACCGTATCCGGGTGCAGGGAGAGGTATTTGTTCATTATCTGGAGATGCTGCAGCGGGATCTGGATGGCAGAGAGGACTGAAAATGGTGCGAAGCCCCGAATATACAGGGATTTGCGATATTATACCATATATTGTGGTTAGACTGTTGTAGAATACAATATGTTGCTATGTTTATATTGACACGTATCATTGGATATGCTAACATTGTTATTGTGATCTGGAAAGGAATACCGGGTCACAATTTTATGTATATCGTTATCAGATAAGGCAGGTTGAGGAGAATGAAAATTATAAAAAGAAGCGGGACAGAGACAGTCTTTGATATCACAAAGATCACGGCAGCGATCACAAAAGCTAATAAGGAGATCCCAACAAGCGATCGTCTTTCATTACAGCAGATTCAGGAGATTTCAGACAATGTCGAGCAGATGTGTCTGGAGATGAGGCGTTCACCAAGCGTGGAGGAGATTCAGGATATGGTGGAGAACCAGATCATGAACAAGCGTGCATTTGCACTGGCGCGAAAGTATATCACCTATCGTTATACGAGAGCCCTCGTCCGAAAGTCCAATTCGACGGATGACCAGATCTTAAGTCTTCTCGAGTGCAATAACGAGGAGGTCAAGCAGGAAAATTCCAACAAGAATCCAACGGTCAACAGTGTTCAGAGGGATTACATGGCAGGAGAGGTCAGCAAGGATATCACCAAGCGTTTTCTGTTGCCGGAGGATATCGTTCATGCACATGAACAGGGAGTCATTCATTTTCATGACTCTGATTATTTTGCACAGCATATGCACAACTGCTGTCTTGTGAATCTGGAGGACATGCTGCAGAACGGCACTGTGATCAGCGAGACTGCGATTGAGCGGCCGAAGAGTTTCTCAACCGCCTGTAACATAGCGACACAGAGCATCGCCCAGATCGCCAGCTCCCAGTATGGTGGACAGAGCATCAGTCTGGCACATCTGGCACCGTTTGTCGATGTGAGTCGTCAGAAGTTCCGCCGGATCGTGCGGGAGGAGTTTGAGGCATCCGGCGTCAATGCAACGGAGGAGCAGATCAATAAGGTTGCCGAGCTTCGTGTTCTTGATGAGATCAAGAAAGGTGTACAGATGATTCAGTATCAGGTGATCACGCTGATGACCACCAACGGACAGGCACCGTTTGTTACGGTGTTTATGTATCTGGACGAGGTGCCGGAGGGCAAGGTGCGTGATGATCTGGCACTTGTGACAGAGGAGATCTTAAGACAGCGTATTCTCGGTGTCAAAAATGAGAAGGGCGTATATATCACACCGGCATTCCCGAAGCTGATCTACGTGCTGGAGGAAGACAATGTCAGAGAGGGCAGTAAGTACTGGTATCTGACAAAGCTTGCCGCAGAGTGTACCGCAAAGAGAATGGTGCCGGATTATATTTCCGAGAAGAAGATGCTTGAGCTCAAGGTTGACAAGAACGGTGAGGGCCACTGCTATCCATGCATGGGCTGTCGTTCCTTCCTCACGCCTTATGTGGATGAGAATAATAAACCGAAGTATTACGGAAGATTTAATCAGGGCGTTGTCACCGTCAATCTGGTGGATATTGCATGCTCCTCCGGTGGAGACATGGATAAGTTCTGGGAGATCTTCGATGAGAGAATGGCACTCTGCAAAAAGGCATTGATGTGCCGTCATGACAGGCTCAAGGGAACACCGTCCGATGTGGCGCCGATCCTCTGGCAGTACGGCGCACTGGCAAGATTGAAGAAGGGCGAGACGATCGATAAGCTGCTGTACGGCGGTTATTCTACGATTTCCTTAGGCTATGCAGGTCTTTGCGAGTGTACAAGATATATGACCGGAAAGTCCCACACGGATCCAAGTGCGACTCCGTTTGCACTTGAGGTTATGAAGCGTCTGAATGCGGCATGTGCGAGGTGGAAGGAAGAGGAGAATATTGACTTCAGCCTTTACGGTACACCGCTCGAGTCCACAACCTATAAGTTTGCCAAGTGTCTGCAGAAGCGGTTTGGCGTGATCAAGGGTGTGACCGATAAGAACTACATTACGAACAGCTATCACGTACATGTGACAGAGCCGATCGATGCATTCGAGAAGCTGAAGTTTGAGGCGCAGTTCCAGGAGCTTTCTCCGGGCGGTGCGATCAGCTATGTCGAGGTGCCGAATATGACGGACAATATCGATGCGGTACTTAGCGTGATGCAGTATATTTACGAGCATATCATGTATGCAGAGTTAAATACCAAGAGTGATTACTGTCAGGAATGCGGCTATAACGGCGAGATCCGGATTGTCACCGATGAGGATGGCAAGCTGATCTGGAAATGTCCGAACTGCGGCAATACTGACCAGAACAAAATGAACGTTGCAAGACGAACCTGCGGATACATCGGAACGCAGTTCTGGAATCAGGGAAGAACCCAGGAGATCAAGGAAAGAGTTCTCCATCTGTAAATAGAATTTGAAACCAAAAAGCTCCGGCGGCTGATCACCTTTCCCGAGAATGGGGAATGTGTGATCCGGTCTGCCGGAGCTTTTGAAATACTGCGGTATGCTTGTCTGACTAAGATTTACTTTTCGGAATGCTCATTTTCGGAAGTCTGCAACAGGAAATCCTTCAGGCGGATCGCAATCCGCTTGTGTCCCGTTTTATGGATAGACTGTGGGATAAACTTCAAAGTAGGGAACGCCTGCATGATACGTTTATTGCCAAAGAAAGGATTCTTTTTCTGGAAAGCAGCATGACGTTCCTTGTATTCGCGGAAGCGAGCCTCGATATCGGCAAGCTTGGAATCCTCGCCGATATGGTTTGCCTTCAGTTCCTCGAGACGTTTTAGGAAGTTCTCGGCACGTTCGTTCTGCGTGTGGATCTTTGAGAAGATCGTCTGGCGCAGCGGGCTGAAGCGTTCCTCCTCAAGCTGTGCCACCAGCTCGTCCCGGAAATGGTACAGAGCCTCCAGCTGGCTGCGGAAGTTGATCGTTGAGATTACGGTGTATGTCAGGTCACAGGCGGCGATCACGGTGACAACGATCAGAAGGATCATGCCGGTGCGGTAAGGAATCGCATTGATGATCGATGAGACTGCCGGCTGCAGAAAATCAAACGCAAGCAGGGAAAGGAAGCCCCAGAACATGGACGGTACAAGTGCGATGCGTCCCTCGAAGTTGTAAGGATCCCGGCTGTAATCCCACCACTGTGCGTGGAACAGCTTCTCCATACCCCATGAGGTAAAATACTCAATCGCCGTGGCGAGAAGCATGCCGCCCAGATACAGCAGGGACGGGTGCGGCTCCAGAGGACGCAGAAACACATACACGATCGTTCCGCCAAAGCCGTAGAGCGGCAGTAGTGGTCCGACCAGAAAACCGCGGTTGATCACCTTATGCTCCTTCAGAGAACAGAAGGAACATTCGTAGATCCAGCCAAAGAAGCTGTATAAATAAAAATCCATCAGAATAAAATACCATGATAAGCCTAAAAACATATCTTCACCTCATATATTTATGTCGTTTCGCTTTTGTTATAATGAAGTATATTACAGGAAATGAGAGAAAAAATCAAATTGGGGGTTCCCAAGCGGAACGGTTTGTGTTATAGTAATTGGTATCAAAAGCGAAGAAGAGGAATAGTAGCTGTCGAAGCCTCATACAGAAAGCTGTTGGTTGATGCGAAACAGTTGATGTGAAACAGTGAACTCGCCTTGGAGCTGCCGGTTGAACGATAGTAGATTTGGACGGACTCCCACCGTTACAGGGGAAAGGTATTGGATTCTGTTTTTCTTGTACCTGTGAGAGCATGATATATTCATGAATAAGAGTGGTACCGCGTGAGAATATTCTCCCGTCTCTAAGAGTAGAGGCGGGTTTTTATTTGCTGAAATATTTTCTGAAAGGATGTTTGGCAGATAAAACTCCGTGAGAAATGGAACAAAATTAATTCAAAATGGAGGGTTAGAATCATGAAGGGATTTGAAAAGTATCAGAAAACATATTTTATGCCGTCAGAGGCAACCTATGACTGGGTGAAAAAGGACAGCATCACAGAACCGCCGGTATGGTGCAGCGTTGATCTGCGTGACGGTAATCAGGCACTCATCGAGCCGATGAGTCTCGAGGAGAAGGTGGAGTTCTTCAAGATGCTTGTGAAGATCGGATTCAAGGAAATCGAGGTTGGATTCCCTGCTGCATCCGAGACAGAATACAATTTTCTGCGTACTTTGATCGATCGGAAGCTGATCCCGGATGATGTTACGGTGCAGGTTCTGACACAGGCGAGAGAACACATTATCCGTAAGACCTTTGAGGCGGTTGACGGAGCACCGAATGCGGTTGTACATGTATATAATTCCACTTCCGTGGCACAGAGAGAGCAGGTATTCCGTAAGTCCAAGGAAGAGATCAAGAAGATCGCCGTTGACGGTGCAAAGCTTCTGAAGGAGTTAGCAGCAGAGGTAAAGGGCAATATCCGTTTTGAGTACAGCCCGGAGAGCTTCCATGGTACTGAGGTTGAGTATGCGGTTGAGGTCTGCAATGCTGTTCTGGATGTATGGCAGCCACAGGCAGATGCCAAGGCGATCATCAATATTCCGTCTACCGTAGAGAACGCAATGCCTCATGTATTTGCAACACAGATCGAATATGTCAGCAAGCACTTGAAATACAGAGACAACGTTGTACTTTCCCTGCATCCGCACAATGACCGTGGCTGCGGTGTTGCTACAGCGGAGCTTGGTGTTCTTGCCGGTGCAGACCGTATCGAGGGAACATTGTTTGGTAATGGAGAGCGTACCGGTAACATGGATATTGTTACCATGGCAATGAATATGTTCTCACACGGCGTCGATCCGAAGCTGGACTTCTCCAACATGCAGGAGATCGCAGACACTTACGAGCGTCTGACCAACATGCAGGTATCCATGAGACAGCCATATGCAGGAGAGCTTGTATTTACCGCATTCTCCGGTTCGCATCAGGATGCGATCTCCAAGGGTATGGCATATCGTGAGGAGAAGAACTGCGAATACTGGACGGTTCCTTATCTGCCGATCGATCCAAAGGATGTGGGACGCACCTACGATTCCGATGTTATCCGCATTAACAGCCAGTCCGGACGTGGCGGCGTCAGCTATGTATTAAAGAACAGCTTCGGTCTGATCCTGCCGGATAAGATGAAGGAAGAGGTTGGATATCTGATGAAGAGTGTTTCCGATCATCGTCATGCGGAGCTTTCTCCGGAGGATATGAGAGATGTATTCAAGGAGACCTATCTGGATGTTGAGAAGAAGTTCGATGTATCTGAGTGCCACTTCAAACAGAAGGACGGTATCGGTGCTGAGGTAACGATCGTTGTTGACGGCAGGGAAAATGTTGTGGATTCCCATGGTAACGGTCGTCTCAATGCAGTAAACCATGCGATCAAGAAGTACTTTGATCTGGATTATGCATTGGATGTATACGAGGAGCATGCATTGTCAAAGCGTTCCGATTCACAGGCAATCTCCTATGTAGGTATCAAGCCTGCCGGACAGGAGAAGCTGTACTGGGGTATCGGCACGGATGATGATATTATCAAGTCCTCAATCGACGCACTGGTCAATGCGGTGAACCGTTATATGGAAGCAAAATAATACGATGCAGAAGCCGGAAGCAGACCGTGATGGCTGCGCCGGCGATGGCAAAAGTCGTTTGGCTTCGAGATTATAAAAAAGGGCAAAACCAGCGTTTTGCCCTCCAAGAATTGCTTCGCAATTCTCGTT
>ENA-OPSJ01000489-OPSJ01000489.1-human-gut-metagenome-genome-assembly--contig:-NODE-489-length-35722-cov-3.500715_pt1 | contig 35722 bp, 20 predicted proteins | sample MGYA00241801_ERZ501893 | MGnify/ENA primary metagenome ERZ501893 (study PRJEB25962, sample SAMEA2042219) | human gut metagenome | biome: human gut; feature: human-associated habitat; material: faeces...
TATACTGAGCCCTATTCAGTCGTATACTGAACCTATTTCAGTATACGACTGAATAGGGCTCAGTATACGACAGAAATAGGATGTATTTATACATGTTGATAATCAGATAGTTGTAAATTCTCTTTCGGGCGGTATAAAAACAAGACAAATTGATGCGTTGAATTAGTGAAACTACAATAAAAAGACAAGCAAATGACTTACAATTTTGATGAAGTAATAGAGCGCCGTGGTACCGACTCCGTGAAATGGGACGGTGTGAAGAGTGTATGGGGACGCGATGACCTCCTCCCCATGTGGGTGGCGGATATGGATTTCCGCACGCCCCCGTTTGTGATGGAAGCCTTGCGGAAGCGTCTTGAACATGAAGTGCTGGGCTATACGTCTGCGTGTGAGGAATGGTATACTTCCATTTGTAGCTGGCTCAGTCGTCGCCACGGTTGGGACGTCACTCGCGAGATGCTGACTTTTGTACCCGGCATTGTCCGCGGTCAAGCCTTCGCATTGCAATGCTTCACCAATCCCGGCGACCGGGTAATGGTGATGACTCCCGTTTATCATCCCTTCTTCCTGGTGACGCAACGCATGAAGCGCGAAGTGGTTTACTCTCCGCTCGACCTGAAAGATGGACAGTATCAGATTGACTTTGAGCGTTTCCGTAAGGATATACAAGGATGCAAAGTATTGATTCTCTGCAATCCCCATAACCCGGGCGGGCGTGTATGGACGGTGGACGAATTACGCCGGATTGCTGATATTTGTACGGAAAGCCATACGTTTGTCATCTCCGATGAAATTCATGCCGACTTGACTCTGCCACCTTACAAACACCATCCTTTTGCTACTGTTTCGGGGGCTGCCGCGCAGAATTCCCTCACCTTCATGGCACCCAGCAAAACATTCAATATGCCGGGATTGGGAAGTTCGTACGCCATTATCCTCAATGAGGACATCCGCCACCGTTTTCAGGAGTTCATGGAAGCGGGCGAGTTCAGCGAAGGGCACATGTTGGCCTATATCGGTGCGGCTGCTGCCTATATGCATGGTGAGGAATGGTTGGAACAGCTGCTGGACTATATAAAGGGCAATATCGATTTCACGGAGAACTACCTGCGCGAGCATATTCCGGGCATCGGCATGATACGTCCGCAGGCTTCTTACCTGATTTATCTGGACTGCCGGGGATTGGGGCTGACTCAGGAGGAACTGGTGAGACTATTTGTGGACAAGGCACACCTGGCACTGAATGACGGCACCATGTTCGGTGAACCGGGTAAGGGATTTATGCGGCTGAATATCGGCTGCCCGCGTTCGGTGTTGGAGCAGGCGCTGAAGCAACTGGAAACTGCGGTTGCAGACAAATGATAGAAAAAACTATATCTCCTATATTATGAATAGATTACCTTTCCTTGGACTATTGTTTGCGTTGCTGTGCCTTGTTGCCTGCCGGCAGATGAATGAGGCACATCTGTTACATCTGGCAGAAAAACAGGTGAATATGAATGTGGACAGCGTGTATGCCTTGCTGGTACAGATAGAGAGGCCATCGCAACTTTCGGATGAGGAGAGGCTGTTGTATGGATGGCTGAATGCTTATGTGCACTATAAGCGGCACAACTCGATGGCGGAAGATTCCTTGATATTGCCTGCTTCCGATTATTACGTCTTCCGCAACGACACGGCGAAGAATCTGTTTTCCTATCAGTTGAAAGCCTGGTACTGGTATTGGCTGAAAGAGCACGAACGGTGTATAGCTGCCATTGACAGCGGCGTAGCTTTGGCCAAGGCGCTGCAGGACACGGGAAGAATGGCTGATATGCTGATTGATAAGGCATACTGGTATGTGTATGTCTGGAAAGATTATGAGAAAGCGATAGAAACTTTCCGTACCGCCATAGCTTTGGACGCAAGAGCCGGAAGCTTCTTCTCTATGGGAATTGCCATGGGGCTGAACAAGAATGATTCTGCATCCTATTACATGGAGCGCAGCATAGAACTGGCAGTGGAGGCAGAAGATACCAGTAAGATAGTGCATTATTTGCGTAACTATGCCCAGATGCAGGCTTACTCTTTTGATGAACCTTCCGGTGCAATAGCTACTATTCGTCGTATGGAGCAGTATGTCATCGACCCGGTGCAGTTGCGTATGGGAGATCTGGTGAAAGTGGAAGTGTTCTTGAAAGAAGGGCTGCTTGATTCGGCGGAATACTATTTGAATAAGGAGAGGAAACGTGGCGAGGGCCGGAACCGGTTTTTGACGGAAGAGAATATGGTGGCGGTATATAGGGCATTGATAGATTATACACGTCACCGTACGTTTGATGTGCTGGACGTGGCGCGCTATAATGATTCTGTAGCCAATGCTCTTACTGCGTTGCAGAGTACTGTCCGGCGTAAGGACGAGTCGAAGGAGACGCTTTCGCAAGCCAACTTGATTCTGACGGTGGAACGGAAGCAGGCACAACTGAATTTGTTGCTGGCACTGTTGGTACTGGTGCTTGCAGGTGGTGGTGTGTCCCTTTATATCCGTAACCGGCGCAACCGGCTGATTGAAGCGGAAGAACGGGCGGAAACACTGACCCGGTTGCTGGAAGATGCGACCAGGAACCAGTCGAAAGGGGAAGACGGGCAGTTTTTTCGGAAAATACTGTTGCAGCAATTAGGCATGATACGGCTGGTGGCTAAACAACCTACCTCACAGAATCAGGAGCTGCTTCGCCGCATTTCGGGTATTACCAGCCATGAACTGCCGGTAGAGAGTTTGCTGGTATGGGAGGACTTGTATCCTATCATAGACCGGATTTATGATAACTTCTACACAAAGATGGACAGCTGTTTTGGCGATGTGCTCATTGACAAAGAAAAGCAGCTTTGCTGCCTGCTCTGTGCGGACTTCTCGACGAAGGAGATTAGTGTGGTGACACAACAGAGCATTCCTACCATTTACCAGCGAAAGACGAATATCCGCAAGAAACTGGGGATGGGGGAGAAGGAAGGCATCGTAGAGTTTATAGGCAGCATATAGACCGGAAAAGGCATAATATAGACTTTTGTAAAATTAAAGTGTTGATATGTAGTGATTTGTAGTTTTGGGATATAGACTTTTTATTCCTCGATATAGACCGTTTGAGGCATGTTTTACCCCTACCTTTGTATCAGCGAAATACAAGGTGTGAAATATTGAAATCAAACGCATGATGAAAGAAAAACTACTGAACAACGTTAGAAAAAGAGTGATGGTATGGGTGGCCTTGGCAAGTATGGCAACTCTGCTTCCTGCTCAGACTTACCGGCTTTCCGGTTGTGTGCAGGACGAGAACCGCCAACCGGTAGAGGTGGCGAATGTGCTGCTGAAGCAGGCAAAAGACAGTACCTATATTACCGGTATGCTGACCGACACACAAGGTTGTTTTTCCTTTGACCAGCCACTGGGAGAATACTTGTTGCATATTACCCTTATCGGCAGCGAAGACCTCTACGTTCCCGTTGTGCTGCAAGGAAACAAAAACGTTGGCGAATTGACATTGAAATCTTCTTCCGCCTTGCTGGACGAAGTGACCGTTACGGCCGCGCGTCCCGTTATCAAGCGTCTGGTGGATAGGGTAGTGTTCGATGCACATAATACCATAGCCTCTGCCGGAGGCAGTGCACTCGACCTTCTGCGTGAAGTGCCCGGTCTGCAGGTTGGACAAAACAGTATTGGTATTATAGGTAAAGGGGGTATCAAGGTTTATATCAACGACCGTGAGACGAAGCTGTCGGGAGATGAACTGATAGATTACCTCCGTTCCTATGACGCCTCCCAGATACTGAAGGTGGAGGTGATTACCACGCCTCCGTCCAAATATGATGCCGCCGGAAATGCAGGCATCATCAATATTCGCTTGAAGTCACGTCCCAAAGATTACGTGGGTGGTACGGCTTCCGCTTCCTACAGCGCTGGTGAAAAGGACAATTACGGATATGGCGGGGTAAGCCTGAACCTCAGCAAGGGGCGCGTGTCATCCTTCCTCAACGGGGGTACTACGCAGGGCAACTATGAGACGCGTGAGAAGAATTACCGCTATTTTCCGCAGAACACCTGGAACAGCCGTGCCGACTACACCAATTACATGAATAGCTTCTACCTTCAGGGAGGTGTGGACGTATCGTTGGAACGGGACTGGACTGTAGGTATGCAGGCCATCTATAATCACAGTGCTCCCAAACCGGGCAACGCCCTTTCATGGACGGAAGTTTACGATGCCTCTACCGCCGTATTGGATTCTTTGCTGTACTCCAACAGTGACAAGGATACCAGTTCCGACCGCCTCAATCTGAATTTTCATACCGATAAGGTCTGGGATGACAAAGGCAAGAAAATGACTTGGGATGTGGATTACCTGCGTGACAACCGGGACGAAAATATGGGCTTTCTCTCGAAAACCCTCCTGCCTGACGGTACGGAGATTCCGGGCACAAACTTCGATTACAACTATCTGCAACATCGCAAGGTAGATGTAGTCTCCTCCGCTCTTGATTTCATCCTTCCTTTTGAAAAGTACAAGATAACGGCAGGTGCCAAGGTCTCCTTTACCAACACTCGCAACGGTATCAATTACGATACATCGGACCCTACGCTGGTGCAGGATGATTATTTCCGTTACAAGGAGCAAATCTATGCCTTATATGCTGATTATAGCCGTGAATTTTCCGAACGTTTTTCCATGCAGTTGGGCTTGCGTATGGAGCACACCCGCACTACCGGTATTTCCGAAGCGAAGGATACGGAGGACAAGCACGACTATACGCGCTTGTTCCCTACTGTCTATCTGCTTTATTCGCCTACAGACGGGCATGCGCTGAACTTCAGTTTCTCCAACCGCATCTCCCGTCCGTCACAGAATATGGTCAATCCTTTTCCGTTCTATCAGAACAAATATACGTATGCCTGCGGACGTGAGGACTTGAAACCCAGCTACACTTACAATGCAGAACTGGGATATACGTTGAAGAACAACTTCAATGTTTCCGCTTATTATTCTTATTCGGACGATGTATTCTTCCAGGTTGTGGACTTGGATGCCGAAACGAATGTGACTTCTTTCCTTTGGGAGAATTTCATGCAGACGCATGCTTTCGGGCTTAACAATTCGTACACTTTCCGTACCAAATGGCTGCAAGCTTACGCCCAGCATGGAGTGAGCTATCGCCGGACTACCTCCAGCGCTGCCACCACCTCTCCCGAGGAGAAAGGATGGGCTTATGACGCCAGTCTGCGCAACACTTTCTTCTTCAATGAAAAGAAGACTCTTCTGGCCACGTTGTCCGGTTCCTATTCTTCCCGTCAGTATCAGGGCATCTATCTGATGAGTCCCACTTACAGCGTCAGTGCAGGTATGCTTTACCGGTTGTTGGACAATAAGCTCAACCTCAGCCTGAATGTCAACAATTTGTTTGTCAGCCATTCCAAATTGGAAACCATGTCCAACGGGCTGAAGATAATTGCAGATAACCAGTTCTCCTTTACCAGTTTCCGTATTGGTGTATCCTATACTTTCGGTGGTGATATACGTAGTAAGGGTCAGCGGAACAGTAACGAGGATATTCAGAGGAGGCTATAACGCGGAAAGGGTGCTACTCGGTTTCCCCCTTTTGTTGCTAAGTGAGAGATTGTCGAACTTTCATTGTGGAGCGTTATTGTATAGGCTTTCTAATGTATATGAAGGGTCATTGGAGAAATACCCTTTGGTCATGACATCTATCACATCCTTTCCATTGTTGACATAAGTTCCTGTGGCGTGATTCATCAGCCCGGAACATTCCCGTCCGGCGCCGGCATTGCCGTTGTCCCAATAGAATACGGCCATGCCATTGGTGCGTGCAGCTTTGCATACATATTCCAGGTAGTATTTGCGGAATGCTTCAGAACGGTTGTTGTTGCGGTGTACGCACCCCATTTCTCCAATGTATACGGGAATCCCTTTTTCTACGTAAGCGGTTCTTAATGCTGCAAAGATTTTCTCAAGATGCTCTTCGTCTCCCCAGCTCTCTTTTTTACTGGGGGCGCCGGTGTGTCCCCACTCTGCAAATTTATCTTCCAATGCGAAGGTGGCAGGGTCGTAGTAGTGTACTGATATTAACAGACGGTCTTGTGCCGGGTCTGTCGGGAGCTGCAGGTGTTTTATAGTAAGATTAGGGCTTGTGCAATAGCCGCTGATACCCAAGTAGCGGGTTGCATTGTTGCCGCCGGTGGCACGGACGGCATCTACAAAAACTTGTTGCCATTCGTTGAGTATGGCATATTGTTTGCCTCCGTCGGTGGTATTGGTGCCAGAGCCCCATCTTCCGTCATGAATTTCATTGAGGCCTTCAAAAATGAGGAACTCGCCTTTGTTCTCGAAACGTTGGGCTATTTGTGTCCATATGGATTTGAGTTGCTCTTTGATAGCGGTATTCATGTCCTTGTTTTGTGCTGCTCCTACGATGTCAAGCCAGTGATGCTCGTCAAAACCGTCTTCGTGGATGTGGCGGTGTCCGTCATGATGGATGTTGATAATGGCTTTCAGTCCGGCTTTTTCGGCATATTCCACTACTTCTGCCACGCGGTTCATCCAGTCCGTGTCGATGTGATAGTGTGGGGCCTCGCCTACTTTTCCAAACCAGGTAACGGGGATGCGGACTGATGTAAATCCGGCTTGTTTTACTTTCAAGAGTGTTTCTTGTGTAACTTTGCCGTTGCCCCATGAGGTTTCGTCGGCTATTTCGTTTACATGGGCATCAAGCTGGTTACCCAGATTCCATCCGAGCCCCAACTCCTTTGCCACTTTTACAGCAGGGAGATTCTCGTCTATGGCAGGTTTGCTCTCTTGTTCATTATTTGCAGCCTGGGTGATGATGATGATGGTTTCTTTTTCACCGGCCGTGATAGTTATGCCGGCTTCACGGGCATTCCCTTTATTGGCTTCTGCTGTAAATGCAAATGACGTAAGATTATCGGAAGAAGTATTTGATTTCAGTGTCATCCACCCGGCATTGGATTGGGCTGTTGCGATGGGATAGGATGAAACACGGATGGTTATTTCGCCACCGGCAGCTGCGAAATTCTGAGGGGATACACTTTTCACGGTGAGATAGGGCAACTCCTCTATGGAGGAATTGGAGCTGGAACAGGACAAAATGTTTATGGACAATAGTATTGCCATTACATTCTTCAAGCAGATGAATTTTGTGCTCATAAAATCAGTTTTATAGGTTTATGGCGACAAAGGTAGTGGTAATGGGGTTATGTATAGTTTGAAATCCTGCATATAGAGGTTTGAAATCCTACAAATCAGCTTATATTCATTCTTTGTCCGGTGTATCGGCTGGGTTGGACACCGAAATATTTCTTGAATAAGGTGCTGAAATATTTGGAGTTTACAAATCCCGTTTGTATGGAAACATCGGTCACCGGTATTCCTTGTTGCAGTAGGGCGGCAGCTTGCTTAAGGCGGATAATACGGATGAAGTCTTGCGGAGTATGCCCGGTAAGAGCTTTCAGCCGTTCGTGGAAGAGAGTTCGACACATGGCCATGTTTCGGCAGAGCCGGTCAATGTCGAATTCAAAATCGCTTATGTTATCTTTCACGATTTGGGTTGCTTTTTCCACAAAGGCACTGTCCGCATTATTGGGCATGGCAGATTGTACAGGCATTTCTTTGATGGTCTTGTCTGTCGAAAGGGTATGTTGCAGGGCAATCTGTGTATAGTATTGCCGTAGGCGTCTGCGATTCTCTATTTGTGCCTGAATTTTGGCTTTCAGTATATCTATGTCGAAAGGTTTGGCTATGTAGTCATCGGCTCCTTTCTGCAATCCTTCTATGATGGATGTCCTGAAGGTCTTGGCGGTAAGTAGTATGACCGGTATACCTGAAGTGGCAGGAGTGCTTTTTATACGGTGGCACATTTCGTCACCCGGCATACCGGGCATCATTATATCAGATAACACTAAACTGGGATATTGCGTTTCCATATATTCCAGCGCTTCTTGCGCATTGGATTTGTCTATGACCCGGTAAACCGGTTCAAATATACGGCGCATATAGAGGCGGAGTTCATCATTGTCTTCTACAATGAGTAATGTATCCTTGTCCGAGTCACAAAGTGTGGTGTTTTCGGTGGTAGTGAAATCTTTCGTGATTGGAGTGGTAGTGGGCACGGCAGAGGCTGTGACTGCAGCCTTGTTGAGTATGAGCATGAACTCCGAACCTTGGTTTACGATGGAGTTGACTTTGATGTCCCCTTTCAGTAAAGTGGCAAACCGCTTGGCTTGTAATAGTCCCAAGCCGATGCCCGGAGTGCCGGAACTGATGGCATTGCTGGCACGGAAAAAACTTGTAAACAGTTTCTTTTGTTCTTTGGGGGAGATGCCGATACCTGTATCGCTGACGATAATCTGTACTTTGTCAGCTTCGGCTTTCACGTCGATGCTGATTTTCCCTCCAGCAGGAGTGTATTTAAGAGCGTTGGATAGAAGGTTGGTAAGTATCCGGTCCAGTAATTTACTGTCGGCCCACACCCCCAACTGGCAGTTAATGCTGCTTGCCTGCAATGTTTTCTGTTGCTGCTGGCAGAGCGGTTGAAAGATAGTGAAGAGGTTGTCGATATTCTGTTTTAGTGGCACAGCCTCCATTTTGGGGTTCATACTGGAATGGTCTATTCGTTCAAAATCAAGTAGCTGTGATAATATGTCCAGTAGCTTGTTGAGATTGGAATGTGCCAGCCCTATAGACCGGATGGCGTCTGCATGAAGTGTGGAATCCTGACGCAATTCGTCCAAAGGAGCTTTGACAAGCGTAAGTGGGGTACGGATGTCGTGGGCTATGCTTACGAAGAAGGCAATCTTTTCGTTCATATAGTGGCGCACCAACTGTTGCTGTTTGCTTTTGATAATCACTCCTATAATACCGCATAGGGTTATGGTATATAATAGCCAAGCCCACCAAGTGTTCCACCATGGCTGGCAGATGGTGATGCTTGTTGTCCGGTTGCTTAATATAAGCCCGCTGTTGAGGCTGTATGACCGTATGCAAAGTTGGTATTTGCCTGGTGATACATTCGTGTAGCGCAGTTGCTCATTGTTTTCCAACTTGTTCCAGTCACGGTCAAACCCTTCAAGCATGTATTCGTATGCAATGTCTTCCTGATAACGGAAACTTACTGATTCAAATCCTATTGTGAATGAATTGTGTCGGTATGATAAAGTGATGGTGCTATCTGCCAGCATTTGCATGAGCTCTGGACGCATGTCTGTGGATTCTCTGCTGTCTATATTGTCTATCCGGAAGTTGGTGAGCTGTAAAGACGGGGCCTGATAGGAAGTGAGTGAAATGTGGGGTTTGAAAATCAGTACTCCGGTGGTGCTTCCCAGTGCTACACGTCCATCTGCCAATAGGATAGCGGCGGAACGGTTGTAGAATCTCGACATCACATGCTCAAAGTTTTGGTTGTATATCTGCATGGACGGCTGTGGGGGAAGGCAGGCCAGTCCGTGGTCGGTAGTTATCCATAACATCTTGCTGTGGTCGATGAGCAAGGCACTTACACGATTGGAGGGCAGACGTTGCTCGGTAGAGAAAGCCCTTTTTTCAAGAGTTTGCAGATTGCACAAATAAAGGCCTCCGCCATCACTTCCCAGCCATGCTTGTTCATCGTCTATAAATGCTATGGATTGAATGAAAGCATTGAAATCCTCCCCTTTGTTGTCGGTGCTCTTAAATATATGTGCCTGTTTCCCAGTTTGTTTGTTTATCAGTACCAGCCCGTCCACTGTGCCTACAGCAATGGTATGTGCATCCTTTTGTGCTATGCAACGTGCTTTAATTACGTTGTACGATTTCCACTGCCGGGTAGGGTGCTCCAGTTGCAACAACTGGTTGTCCATTGTCCCTATCCATAAATCTCTGTCTGTATCAAACTGTACTGTAGAGAGGTAGTCGGAAGGCAAACTGCTGTTGGTGCTTAAGTAATGATGTAAAATTTCTCCCTGGCTGTTGAGAAGAAAGACTCCATTGCCATAAGTGCCTGCAGCGATGATATCCTGGGAATCGATGGAGATACTTAATACCACATTGCCTGGAAGTATCTGCCTGCATCGGTTATTTGGGGGATTGTATATGCTGATACCATTATCGGTGGCAATCCACAATTCACCGTTGCTTTGTTCGCAGAATGCATTTACATTGTCATCGGCTAAGGATGGTTCTTCTCCTTTGCGATGTCTCAGTAAAGTTGTACTGGTTTCCTCGGGCATCATGAGAAATGCCCCGCCGGTATAAGTCCCTATCCATATATTGTCTTCGCAATCTCGGCATAGGGAATACACTCCCATGGCAGTAAGCATCCGGTTGGTGCGCGTGAAGAGTGGCTCCGCTTCGCCGCTGGATAAGTTGTAGGTGTACACTCCATCTCCATCAAAACCCAATAAAACGGTGGACGGTGTCATTTCTATCATGGAACGGATAGGAGTGTGAGGGAGAGAACCGTTTTTGACAGGCTGCTCTTGCCATGAACTGAGACTGATACTTTTCACTCCACAGTTGAAAGTACCTATTAATAATATCTCCTTGTTTGGAAGTGGTAGGAGACTTTGTACATAGGTGTCCGGGCAGAGTTTTTGTAATAAATTCCTATCCTTGGAATAGATACGTAAGTCACATGTGGTACCTATGGCCATACTTTGAGGTAATTCTGTGATATAGGTCACATGGCAGTCGGAATCAATAAGTTGGGGCGTTTCACCTAATAGACAACAGTAGAGACCGCTATTGAGCCCTATCCACAACTGTTCCTGAGAGTCAATAAAAAGGTAATGGAGAACCAGGCCCATATAAATATGTTCGGCTAAATCAAGGTAGAGCTCAAATTGATCGGTAAGCAGGTTATATCTGTAAATCCGTCCTACGTTATTATAAGCATAAAGTGAATTGTTGGGGCTTATGGTTAACATGGTAGTACTTCCTGAGGCATCGGAAAACCTTTGGTTGGTCCCTAATTTATAGCTTTTCATCGAGCGCCCGTTGAAACGGTTGATTCCATCAAGTGTGCCCATCCATATAGCTCCTGACTTGTCTGTTGCGATGGAAAAGACCCGTAGGCTGTTCAACCCCTCTTCTGTACCAAATTGTAGGCTGGAAAAACGCTGGATATGCTTGTCTGCATGGGCTGTGATTGAGAACAGCATGAAGAAAAGCAAGACCAGAGTCTGTAGAGTTTGTTTAGTGCAGATATACATTTGCTATGCAATGTTGGTTAACGAGTACAAAAGTACATTAACTCTGTGAATGTTCAAAACAATAATCCAATAAGTTCGAATTGTTGAAAGTATTTGTATTGAAAATCAGTGCCTTGTGATAAAATGCAAGAATTCAAACCTGATATGTGGGGATTCAAACCTGATGAATGGATACTTTAATGAACTTTGCGGCCTAACCGAGAATCTGGTTTACAAATTTTATTATTAATATTATGAAAGTAAAGAAATGTAAAAACACGTTACTCTGCGGCACACTTACTCTCTGTTTGTGGGGAGGTTTTTCGCAAGTGAGGGCTGCTTCATTTGAAAATTTTGCAATAGAACAGCAAAGCAACAAAGTAACAGGTATTGTGAATGATGAGTTTGGTCCGGTGATAGGAGCCTCTGTTGTTGAAAAAGGAACCAGCAATGGTGTAGTTACTGACCTGGATGGTAAATTCAGTCTGAATGTTAAACCTGGAGCAACATTAATCATCAGTTTTGTAGGATACAAACAGCAAGAAGTAAAGGCTGGTAATGCTCCATTGAACATTGTACTTGAAGAAGACAGCAAGATGCTGAGTGAAGTGGTCGTAACTGCTTTAGGTATTAAGCGCGAGCGTAAGGCTCTGGGATATGGTGTGGCTGAAGTGCAGGGTGAAGCGTTGACCAAGGCCAAAGAAACGAATGTCATCAATTCAATGGCGGGCCGTGTTCCAGGTTTGGTAGTGACCCAGACTGCAGGTGGAGCTTCCGGTTCTTCCCGTGTGATATTACGTGGTAGTACAGAGATGACTGGTAATAATCAGCCTTTGTATGTGATAGACGGTGTACCTTTGGATAATACCAATTTTGGTAGTGCCGGTACTTACGGCGGTTTTGACCTTGGTGACGGTATTTCCAGTGTCAATCCTGATGACATTGAAAGCATGTCGGTGCTGAAAGGACCTGCTGCCTCGGCTCTTTATGGTAGTCGTGCCAGCCACGGTGTGATTCTTATCACGACCAAAAAGGCCAATAAGGATAAGGTTAGCGTGGAATACAACGGAACGCTGACTTTTGATACTCAGTTGGCTAAATGGGATGATGTTCAGCAGGTCTACGGTATGGGTGCCAACGGAACTTATCCCATTAACGCGGTGTCTAATACGAACATGAGCTGGGGTGCCAAAGCTGACGGTACCAATATGCTTAAGTATTTTGATGGTGTGGAACGTCCTTACCTGATAGTTCCTGACAATACTTCCCAGTTCTTCCGCACAGGCTTTACTGCAACTAACAGTGCTATCATCGGGGTGAATAATGGCAAGACCGGTATTCGTTTCACCTATACTGATATGCGCAATAAGGATATTGTGCCAAAGACTCACATGAGCAGGGACATCTTCAATTTGCGCGCCAATACCAGTGCCGGGAAGTTTGACTTGGATTTCAGTGTTAACTATACCCGTGAAGATGTGAAAAATCGTCCTGCATTGGGAGACAGCAAATCGAATATTGGAAAGAATTTAATGACTTTGGCCACCACTTATGACCAGGCATGGCTCAAGTCTTATCAGGATGCCAGTGGTGAATATGCCAACTGGAATGGTATGGACCCTTATAATGTGAATCCTTATTGGGATGTTTACAAGAACTCAAACAGCTCTAAGAAAGACCAATTCCGTTTCAATGGTAAGGTTGTCTGGAACATCACTCAACACCTGAAGGTACAAGGAACAGCAGGAGCTGAGCTTAATTGGTTTACTTTTGAAGACTACAAGGCTCCTACCACGCCGGGATATGAATCCGGTTACTTGCAGAATAATAATTTCCGTAATCGCATGTATAACTTCGAGCTTCTGGCCCTCTATAATAACTCTTGGGGGAATTTCGACTTTAATGCGACATTGGGAGGTAACTTGTACAAAGTGAATAACCAGACTATAGTCACTACTGCCAAGGACATGAAGATTCGCGATGTGGTGGCTTTGATGAGCTTCAATGAAGTAAGTGTAGAGCCTTACAGTTATCGTAAGCAGATTAACTCTATTTATGGTGCCGTTAACTTGGGTTGGAAGCACATGCTTTACTTTGATGCAACCCTTCGTGGCGACCAGTCTTCCACATTACCCATCAGTAATAACATGTATATCTATCCTTCTTTCTCCGGTAGCTTTGTATTCTCCGAGTTGCTGAAGTTGGGTGACAAACTTCCTTATGGTAAAGTGCGTATGTCATGGGCGCAAGTTGGTAGTGATACCGATCCATATCAGCTCGGATTGGTGTATACCAAGTCTAAGTTTGCTTATCCCGGTTATACTATTGGTTATATCAGTAACGGTACTATCCCCAATAAGGATTTGAAACCTACCAAGACCAATTCATTCGAAATGGGTCTGGAACTGAAATTCTTGAAGAACCGTATCGGCTTGGACTTCACTTATTACAGCCAGCTTAGCAAGAATCAGATTATGGGTATGGCCAGCTCCTCGACTTCCGGCTACGGCTATCGTTTGATTAATGCGGGTGAAATTGAGAATAAAGGTGTGGAAATAGCTTTGAACACTCGTCCGATTCAAACGAAAGACTTCTCTTGGGATTTGAATTTCAACTTCTCGAAGAATAGTAATAAGGTGAAGAAACTGGTGGACGACATGGATATGTTTGAACTGGAAAAGGCTACATGGCTTGACGTACAAGTGGCTGCCAAGGTAGGTGAGAATTTCGGCTCTATCGTAGGTCCCGACTTCCAGCGTAACGAAAATGGTGATATTCTTATCGATCCCTCAACCGGATTGCCTATGTACGACAAGAGCAACCATGTGCTGGGAAATGCATCTTGGGACTGGACCGGCGGTGTTTATACCAACTTCTCCTACAAGAATATTTCACTTTCTGCCGTGTTTGATGTGAAGGTAGGTGCTGACCTTTATTCTATGTCAGCTCGGGCCGCGCATGAAACAGGCAAGAGCATGGCCACTTTGGAAGGCCGCGAAGCATGGTATAAGTCCGAAGAGGCTCGTCAGGCAGCAGGCTATGCCAAGGATTCTCCTGACTGGATACCGACCGGTGGTTTCATTGCTCCGGGTGTGATTGACAATGGTGACGGCACCTATCGTGAAAACGACATTATAATTAATCCAGAAAAGTACTGGATGAATGTTTGCCGCAATGCGCCTTCTATGTTCATCTATGATAACTCTTATGTAAAGTGCCGCGAAATCACGCTGAGCTACACCTTACCTAAAACCTGGTTGAAGAATGTAATAGACGGACTGACAGTATCGTTTGTAGCCCGTAATCCGTTCATTGTCTGGAAAAATATTCCAAACATTGACCCGGACTCCAACTACAACAATACCACCGGTATGGGTATGGAGTATGGTTCACTGCCTTCACGCAAGAGCTACGGCTTCAATATTAATGTAAAATTCTAAGAGACCCCATACAATTTATCCAATACATTATTAAAAAAGATATATACAATGAGACACTATAAATCATATATCACAATGGCGTTGGCAGCATGTACTTTGTCTTTTGCTTCTTGCAGCGATGAGTACATGGAGAACATGAATACCGATCCCTCAAAGGCTGCAACCATTGACCCCAACGCACAGCTCACGACTGCCCAACTCCATACTTATGGTGACCTGGAGGTGAGTGAAACTTACCGTAGCTACATTTATGCCTTTAATCAGCAACTGATGGGCTGCTGGAATACTACGAATTATGGTGGCCGCCATACACTTGACCTTAACGAGATGGGGCATATCTGGCAGAACTACTATTTGAAAAATATCAAGGACCTTACCGATGCGCAGGCACGCACTACGGATGATGACGAGAAGGTGAACATCAATGCGGCTGTCCGCATCTATCGTGTCTATCTCATGTCTCATCTTACTGATATTTATGGTGATGTACCTTACTTTGAAGCGGGAAAAGGCTTTATTGATGGTAAGTTCACGCCTAGATATGACACGCAAGAAGAGATATACAATGACTTTTTTGCGGAACTCGACGCTGCCGTAACAGCTTTTGATGGTACCAAGGACCGCATCACCGGAGATGTCATTTATAACGGTGATATAAACAAATGGAAGAAGTTTGCCAATTCACTCCGCCTGCGTTATGCTATGCGTATCTCGGATGCCAACCCACAGAAGGCCCAGGAAGAGTTTGAAAAAGCTTTGGCTGCAGATGGTGGTATCATTGTCTCTGGTGCTGATGACGCACTGATTCCTTATTTGGATATTGCTTTTGACTTTGGTGGCGAAAGCTATTCCGACTATCGTCGCAACGCTTTGTCACAACGTCTGTATGGTAACGACCCTCGCAATAACCCCAGTTTTATCTGCTCTACTTTTTATAATCAGCTGTTCAATACTGGTGACCCTCGTTTCCTTGCTATCATACGATTCTACTTTGACCAGATAATGAGCACAACCAGTACCGAAGGCCGCATTGATATCACTGAAGAGGTATTGGCTAAAAATATGGCGCATCCGCGCGATCCAGGTGCATTCTTCTATGAACCTTGGCCCGAAGCGTACGAGAGCGACCTTATAAAAGAATTGCAGGAAAGCAATCCTGCCATTGAAAAGATTTCCATGGATACAGAAACGGAACCCAAGTTGGCAAGTAACTTTCTTGAGGGTGAAAACCCGGGAGTGGTTATAACCTCGGCCGAAGTGGACTTCCTGCTGGCAGAAGCTGCTCTGAAAGGATGGAATGTGGCTGGCTCCGTAGAAGAGCATTATAGAAAAGGTGTACGTGCGGCTATGGACTTCTTGACGGACAATTACGGATGTGATAAAGTAACTGATGAAGAGTTCGACAACTATATGGCCAATAACATCATTGGTTACACGGTAGAGCAGAAAAAGGCATCTATCAATACGCAGGCATGGATTCTGCATTTCACCAATCCGTTGGAGTGTTGGGCTAATTTGCGCCGTTCCAACTACCCACAGCTAAAGTCTCCTGCAGAGTATGGCTTCAGCCAGGTTCTTACTGGGGGAGCAGCTATCCCGGTCCGTCTGTGCTATCCTGTGCTGGAATCTTCATACAATAAGAAAAACTATGAGGAAGCGCTGGAGCGTATGGGAGGTAATAATAGCTGGAATACCCCTGTGTGGTGGGATAAAAATAATGTTCAATAATTTCTGTTCAACATCAAATTAACTATCAATATGAAAAAGATATATGTTATGCTGTTTGCCATATTGGCATTCAACGCCTTCTTGACAAGCTGCAGCGACGAAGAGCCGTTCTCTACGGCTACGCCCAATGATGAGCCTCGTATACTCGACCCTACCTTTCCGGATCGGGTCAATGGAAATTTGGCCACATTTGCCAATTTCAGTCGTGACGGCAAATTTTCGATGAAACTCACGGTGACTCCCGCGGACTATACTACCGTAACCTGGTTTGTGGATGGAGAAGAAGTGGCTACCGGTACTGAAATAGAAAAGGAATTTATGGCAGGAACTTATCACCTTAAAATAACAGCTACCACCACTGTTGGGAAATCCACTTACCGTGAGGGGCTTATCCAGGTAAATCCTTTAGTGGATGACCCCAGTGCCACTGAAGTGGCATTCGAACGTATTGTGGCTCCCGGTAATAAAGCTTGTCTTTACGGCGATAACCTGGATAAAGTGGAAAGCATTCTTATTGGTGGGATGGCTGCCACGGATATTACTTATGTGGAGTCGGAAGATGGCAATTATGTGGAATATACTGTGCCTGCCGGCTTGTCGGAGGGAGACTACCGGGCTATTTTTATCGATGCCGAAGGAAATGAATATGGCGCCAATAAAGTGAAAGTGACTAAAGGGGCTATGATTACAATGGGAGCCAACCGTGCTACCGTTGGTACGGCATGGATAATGACCGGTATTAATCTTGATGCTGTTGCCTCGGTTGCGGTAGCTGATGTGGAGGTAGTGGAATTTGCAGAGCAAACTACCACTTCTCTCACGCTGATTTGCCCGGAACTGGCAGAAGGGGAATATACAGTGACTGGTAAGACCAAGACTGGTGAGAGTATACAGTTCTATGCCAATGGTGAAGTTACTACAGAACAGAAAGTTACTATCTCTTCTGAGAAAGCCCTATGGGAAGGCCATCATTATGTGTCTTGGGACAAAGCGGACGGTGATCCGAACAAATCGTTCAACCTAATTCCTCAAGAAGTGATGACTGCCCTTAAGCCGGGAACTATTTTGCGGGTGTATTATTCGATAGAGCCTACAGCAGAATATCATCAGATGCAACTTGCTACCGGTTGGTGGACAGGGCTGATGGATAAGATAGAATTCAGTGAAGATGGTGTTTACGAACTGATTATCACCCAAGAGGTTATTGACAAGATAAATGCTGAGGCCGGATTCCTTTGTGTGGGACACGGTTACTATGTTGACTTGGTAACAGTTCAATAATTTCTAATAAAGAGTGAAAAAATGCATACTTACATTTTACGATTTTTTCTGCTGTTTGCTGCATCTGCCACAAATCTTAGTGCACAGATACCCATATATCAAAATCCTGATATGCCTATCGAAGTGCGCGTTGAGGATGCGTTAAGCCGTATGACACTTGAAGAAAAGGTGGCACTTTGCCATGCGCAGAGCAAGTTCTCATCGGCAGGGGTGCCCCGTTTGGGTATTCCAGAGTTGTGGATGAGTGATGGACCTCATGGAGTTCGCCATGAGTTTGAATGGAATACTTGGAATTATGCGGGTTGGACCAACGACTCTATTACGGCTTTTCCTGCTCTTACGGCTCTTGCCGCCACTTGGAATCCGGATATGGCTGCACGCTATGGCAAGGCTATTGGCGAGGAGGCACGTTATCGTAAGAAAGACGTATTGTTAGGTCCCGGTGTCAATATCTACCGTACTCCCCTTAATGGGCGTAACTTTGAGTATATGGGTGAAGACCCTTATCTTGCCGGTGTGATGGCGGTTCCTTATGTCAAGGAATTGCAAAAGAACGGTGTTGCTGCTTGTGTGAAGCATTTTGCATTGAACAACCAGGAGCTGTGGCGTGGTACCGTTGACGTTGAAGTGAGTGACCGTGCTCTTTACGAAATCTATTTGCCTGCTTTCAAGCAGGCAATAGTGGAAGGGGGGGCATGGAGCGTCATGGGAGCTTATAACAAGTATCGTGGCCAGCATTGTTGCCATAATGCCCGTCTGCTCAATGATATTCTACGTGATGAATGGGGTTTTGACGGTTGTGTCATTACGGATTGGGGAGGAGCTCACGACACCAAAGAGGCTGCTTTTAATGGTCTTGACATCGAAATGGGGTCTTATACTAACGGTTTGACTTCGGATAATAGCTTGGGGTATAATCTCTATTATTTGGCAGATTCCTATCTGGAGATGTTGAAGAAGGGGGAATTGCCGATGGCGTCAGTGGATGCGAAAGCGAGAAATATACTGCGTCTGATTTTCCGGACTTCATTGAATCAGAATAAGCCGTATGGCTCACTCTGTACCAAAGAACATTATGATGTGGCTAAAGTAATAGGTGACGAGTCCATCGTACTGTTGCGGAACAATGGCATTCTTCCATTACAAGCTGATAAGTATAACCGGATATTGGTGGTTGGTGACAATGCTGTCCGTAGACTTACGGATGGTGGCGGTTCGTCGGAATTGAAACCAAAAGATATGATTTCTCCACTTGATGCACTGCGTGCCCTATATGGTGATAAGATAGAATACACCCAGGGTTATGCATGCGGCCGTCCCTTTTTTGGACATGAGGAGGAAATGCAACAGACGGTGATAGACTCTTTGCGTGCTGAGGCTGTGGCAAAGGCACGGCAGGCAGATGTTGTTATCTATGTGGGAGGTTTGAATAAAAATGCTTTTCAGGATTGTGAATCTACTGACCGTAAGTCGTATAATTTACCTTTTTCTCAAAATGAATTGATAGAAGAGCTTGTTGCTGTCAATCCAAATCTTGTGATAGCCAATATCAGTGGCAATGCTTATGCTATGCCGTGGTTGAAGAAAGTGCCTGCAATCCTGCATATTTCTTATTTGGGGACCATGGGAGGAGCGTCGATTGCAGATGTTATCAGTGGTAAAGTGAATCCATCGGGTAAACTGCCTTATTCTTTCCCGGTGAAGTTAAGCGATTGTTCGGCGCACTCTTTTGGTGAAGGGGCTTATCCGGGTATCGATACTGGCAAGGAAGATGTGTCTTTGACGGATTATCAGCGCAATGTCGGTGTCAACCCTAAAGAAGAGTATAAAGATGATATTTTAGTAGGTTATCGTTGGCACGATACAAAGAAGATTCCGGCTCTTTTTAGTTTTGGGCATGGATTGAGTTATGCTTCTTTCAAATACGGCAAGTCTCGGCTGTCATCGAAGACGATGGATGAAAAAGGAAGTATCAAGGTGACAGTACCCTTGACTAATACGGGTACGAGGATTGGTAAAGAAGTGGTACAACTTTATCTTGGAGATCCGGTGTGTAGCGTTATCCGTCCATTGAAAGAGTTGAAGCATTTTACAAAAGTAGAGGTCGAACCTGATGAAACTGTTCAAGTGGAATTTGTTATCACTCCTGATGATTTGAAGTTTTTTGATGAGGCAAGCCATCGATGGGTAGCTGAATCGGGAGTGTTCAATGTGTATGTCGGGACTTCATCTGCAGATATTCGTTGCATGCACTCCTTTAAATATATATGTGATTGACGTAATAATTCAATGGCAATTAAACATATATGTGAAGAAAACGTACTGCCTTTTAGGCAGTACGTTGCATAATGAATCATTCTTTTGAAGCTTGAAATTTAATCAATATCCATTATCTTTGTATATTTGGATAGATAATTGCTAATATAAAACCATGATGAAACAGAAACTTCTTTGCCTTTTGCCATTCTTCCTATTGTCGGGATGTGGACAGGCTACTTACAAGAATGCATCTCTGCCGGCAGAAGAGCGTGCCGGACTTTTGCTGAAGGAACTGACGCTCGAAGAGAAGGTGTCCTTGATGATGGACAGCTCCAAACCAGTGGAACGTCTGGGCATCAAGCCCTATAACTGGTGGAATGAAGCGTTGCATGGAGTGGCGCGTGCCGGGCTGGCCACAGTGTTTCCCCAACCGATTGGTATGGCGGCATCCTTCTCGCCGGAGACTGTATACGAGGTATTTACTGCTGTTTCTGATGAGGCCCGTGCCAAGAATGCCTACTATACATCCCAGGAAAGCCATGAACGCTATCAAGGATTGACGATGTGGACGCCTACAGTGAATATCTATCGCGACCCCCGCTGGGGAAGGGGTATAGAGACTTATGGGGAAGACCCTTATCTGACCAGCCGTATGGGTGTGATGGTTGTAAAAGGTTTGCAGGGTACGAACGATGGAAAATATGACAAGCTGCATGCTTGTGCCAAGCACTTTGCCGTACACTCAGGTCCGGAATGGAACCGCCATGAGTTTAATGCGGAAAATATCAAGCCCCGTGATTTGTATGAAACTTATCTTCCTCCTTTCGAGGCTTTGGTGAAAGAAGGAAAAGTGAAGGAGGTGATGTGTGCCTACAACCGTTTTGAGGGCGATCCTTGCTGCGGTAGCGACCGCCTACTGATGCAGATTTTGCGCGATGAGTGGGGATTTGACGGTATTGTCCTTTCGGACTGTGGAGCTATTGCCGATTTTTACAGAGACTATGGTCATAAGACGCATCCTGATGCAGAGTCCGCTTCGGCAGTTGCGGTGCTGAGTGGAACTGACTTGGAGTGCGGTTCGAGTTACGAGGCCCTGGTAGAAGCGGTGAAGCAGGGAAAGATTGATGAAAAAGCAGTGGATGTAGCAGTCAAGCGTCTTTTGACGGCTCGCTTTGCCTTGGGTGAAATGGACGAGCCGGAGAAGGTGTCCTGGACCGGCATTCCTTTTTCTGTGGTGGCTTCTGCCGGACACGACTCTCTGGCGCTCGACATGGCTCGCAAGTCAATGACACTGCTTATGAACAAGGATAATACCTTGCCGTTGAAGCGTGGAGGGCTGACTGTAGCCGTGATGGGTCCGAACGCCAATGATTCTGTGATGCAGTGGGGAAATTATAACGGTATGCCTCCGCACACAGTCACCATTCTGGACGGAATTAGAAAAGCCTTGGGGACTGATGACCGGCTTATTTATGAACAAGGCTGCGGATGGGTGGAGAGAGCTCAGATACAGAGCGTCTTCAACCGTTGCAAGACTGCCGACGGGAAACCCGGATTCAGTGCACGCTACTGGAATAACGTGACTCGTGACGGTGAGCCAGTCACTACTGCCCAAGTGACCACTCCTTTCCATTTCTGTACATCCGGTGCCACGGTTTTTGCTCCGGGTGTGAACCTTACCGACTTCTCGGCTACCTACAACAGCGTATTCACTCCCGACCAGTCGGGAGAGGTGGTCTTTGACATCTATGCTTATGGCTCAGGGAGATTGCGGATAAATGGGGAGGAAGTGAGAGGATTCTCCAATCAGCACGGTGGGCAGAAGAGTGCTTATACTTTGCAGGTACAAGCAGGAAAAATGTATGACGTTGAATTGGATTTTGAATATTTCCGTAGCGATGCACTGCTGAACTTCGACCTTGGATTTAAGAATGAAGTGGATGTGAGGAAATCTGTGGAGCGTGTAAAGGATGCTGATATCGTGGTCTTTGTGGGAGGAGTCTCTCCGAACCTCGAAGGCGAGGAGATGGGTGTTGAGCTTCCCGGATTCAGAGGAGGTGACCGTACCGATATCGAGTTGCCTGCTGTCCAACGGGAACTGATTGCCGCCTTGCACCGTGCCGGCAAAAAGGTGGTGTTGGTGAACTGTTCGGGTTCTCCCATCGGTCTGGAGCCGGAAACCGGGAGGTGTGGAGCCATTCTGCAGGCATGGTATCCCGGTCAGGCAGGCGGTACGGCTGTAGCCGAAGTATTGTTCGGCGATTACAATCCGGCAGGACGCTTGCCAGTGACCTTCTACCGCAATGTGTCTCAGCTCCCGGATTTTGAGGATTATAACATGACCGGCCGGACTTACCGTTACATGACCCAAGAACCGCTTTTTCCCTTCGGTCATGGATTGAGCTATACCTCTTTCAGCTATGGTGCTGTGGTGCTTGGTTCGGATAATATAAAGTCCGGTGAGAAATTGAGATTGAGTGTCCCCGTAACCAATACCGGCAAATGTGACGGTGAAGAGGTTGTGCAGGTCTATTTGAAGAAAAACGATGATGTAGAAGGACCGAGCAAGGCATTGCGTGCTTTCAAGCGGGTACATATCCCGGCAGGAAAGACGGTCGATGTAGAGTTTGATTTGGGTGATAAAGAGTTGGTGTGGTGGAATCCGCAAAGCAATACCATGTGCGTTTCCGAAGGCAGTTATGAACTGATGGTGGGCGGTAGCTCGCAAACTGCTGATTTGCTGCGCCGGTCTTTTGTCATTCAGCCTTGATACATCACTGACAGAGTCAAAAAAAGTTTTCCGCTTGAGGGTGAGTTATGGCCCTCAAGCGGAATTTTTATATACTGGGAATACATGTTCTTAATAATCCTTAATACTATATGTTAACTCCCTTGTTTCTTTGTACTTCTCTAATTTTAATTGATATATTTGTGATATCATTATGATATCAATTAAATTTATAGAATATGGAAACAAAAGAGTGTGGTTTCAGTGGTTTCAAGATGAATGGCTTTCTGGCCTTGTTCCTTCATTTGGTAGTGCTTACGGCGGTGATAATCTTTGGATTTCTCATTTCTGTGCCTACCTTGATCCTTTCGGTGTGTTTGTGTTTGGTATGGTTCATTCTGTTTGCCGGCTATATGGAGCTGGAGCCGAACGAGGCGCGTGCCATGGTGTTCTTTGGCAAATATAAAGGGACGTTCAAGGAGACCGGCTTTTTCTGGGTAAACCCTTTCCTTAATAAGAAGAAGCTTTCGCTTCGTGCACGCAATCTGGATGTGGAGCCGATAAAGGTGAATGATAAGATTGGCAATCCCATACTTATAGGATTGGTATTGGTGTGGAAGTTGAAAGATACTTATAAAGCCATGTTTGAGATTGACTCGCAGACGATGGCTGCATCCACTCCCACAGCAGGCAATGCCAACCAGGTGAGCCTTGGTAATGCGGTGGCCAACCGTATGAATGCGTTCGAGAACTTCGTTATGATACAGAGTGATGCCGCTCTTCGCCAGGTTGCTGGTCAGTATGCCTATGATGATAATGAGGCTGATACGGAGGAACTGACGCTTCGCTCCGGTGGCGAGGAAATCAATGAGCAGTTGGAACAGAAGTTGAACGAGCGTCTGGCCATGGCGGGTATGGAAGTGGTGGAAGCCCGCATCAACTATCTGGCGTATGCACCCGAAATTGCTGCTGTGATGCTGCGTCGCCAGCAAGCATCCGCCATCATTACGGCACGCGAGAAGATTGTGGAAGGGGCAGTCTCTATGGTAAAAATGGCGCTCCATAAACTTTCTGAAGAAGAAATTGTTGAACTGGACGAAGACAAGAAAGCAGCAATGGTCAGCAATCTGTTGGTAGTGCTTTGTGCGGACGAGGCTGCACAACCGGTAGTCAATACGGGAACGTTGAACCATTGATAAAGGATACGGATGAAAGAGATGGGGGTTATAGGACGATGGGCTCTTATACTGCTCTTGCTGGGCAATGTATATGGGGGCTTTGCACAAGATGCGAATACTGCGCGCGCGCAGCACATTTATGAATTGTTTGTGGCAGGGCAAGGTGACAGTATCCATGCGGCATTGAACCGGGAGTTGCAGAAGAAACTAGCTCCGGCACTCTTCAATGATTCTTTCCGGCAAGCAGAGAAAATGTTTGGTAAATCCATATCAAAAGGAGAATGGAAGACCGATTCTGCCCAGGGAATTACTATCTATTATTCCGATGTGGAATTTGAACGTTATAATCTCCGTTTTCTGGTGGCTTTTGATGCTGACGGGGCACTGAATACAATCCGGCTGGTCCCTGCACCTGCTGTTAGCACTGCCCAACCGGTAGCCTATGATAAGACAAAAATGGATGAAAGGGATATTACGCTGGGAGCCGACGGCTACAAGCTTCCCGGAACGTTGACTTTGCCCAAGCGGGCAGTCGGTCCGGATGCATGCAGGGTTCCTTGTGTTATTTTGGTACATGGTTCCGGTCCTCACGACCGTGACGAGACGATAGGTCCCAACAAGCCTTTCCGTGACCTTGCCTGGGGATTGGCGAAACGCGGCATTGCTGTCGTCCGCTATGAAAAACGGACAAAGGCATATGGTGCGGCTTGCGTTCCTGCCGGTCGCGAACTCGATTATGATACTGAGGCCGTGGACGATGCCGTTGCCATAGTGGAGCAGGTAAGGGCTTTGCCCGAGCTGGCTCCTGACAGTGTGTATGTGTTGGGGCACAGCCTGGGAGGTACATTGGCTCCCCGTATTGCCGGGCGTTCGAAAGGTTTGGCAGGTATCATTATCCTTGCCGGACTGGCAAGATCGCTTGAAGATGCTCTTGAGGAACAGTTTTATTATACCTCTTCTTTGACGGATTCTTCAGTCAATGTAAAGGCTCAACTTGATGAACTGAAACAACAGTTGGTGAATGTCAAAAAGCTTGGTACCGAAGAGTTCGATGAGGCAATTCCCTTACCATTGGGGCAGCCCCGCTCATATTGGCTGTTTGCCAACGCTTACAAACCGGTGGAGGTTGCCGCTAAACTAAAGCTGCCCATATTTGTTCTTCAAGGGGAGAGAGATTATCAAGTGACTATGGAAGACTTCGGTTTATGGCGTTCCGGTCTGTTGCATTGTAAGAATGCGTACTTCAAATCTTATCCGAAATTGAATCACTTGTTGCAGGAAGGCAGCGGCAAGGCGACTCCGTTTGAGTATAGCCATGCTTCGCCCGTCCCGGCATATGTTATGGATGACATTGCCTCCTTCGTGCGGGGCAAGCAGAATACTCTTTGATTGGTACTTGGTTATATCAAAGTAACTTCAATCATAAATCGTAAATTGTTAAATAGTAAATAAATAGTGGCTAAAAAAGAAACTTCAACCAAAAGCTTTGTCCTCCGTGTGGATGCTGCAACGATGGATGCCATTGAAAAATGGGCAGCCGACGAGTTCCGTAGTACCAATGGACAGCTTCAGTGGATTATCGCTGAAGCATTGCGGAAGAGTGGGCGGATGAAGAAGTCCAAGAATCCTCCTCCGTCTGAAGAGAAAGCAAAGGAGGATTAGTAATAACAGATTCTAAATCGTAGATAATATGATTAATCTTGGTCCTTATTCCGGCAAGAATTGCCCTAATGTCCGTTTCCAACCCACTGTGCTTGACCGTATTCTGGAAGGTACGGCCCTGCTTATCGTGCTCGTTACGTGGATTACATTTACTGGCTGTATACCCAAAGAGAAGGTGCCCTGCTGCCCGCCGTCTGGGTGATGGGTGGCTGTTCCATTTTCTGTTTCCTTTTGATGGGGGGATTGGCGTATCTTCCCGTCCGTTTCATCAATTTCCCTATTCGGGTCACCGAGCGCAATGCGGCTGTTCAATATTTGTTTGCCATACGCCTTACCCGGGTGATGAACATCATTCTGTTGTTAGTGCTTTTGGGCAGTGTTTGGGGCTTGTATTATGCATTCGGCAAACTCCTGCTCCTTGTCTCGTTTGTTTTGTTGGGGGTGGCATTTATAGGGTACTATATACTGGCGTTTAAATATAAGTAGCCTTACAGTCTGTTTAATAGTCCTTTTTACCACTTACCCTCCTTTCTCATCTTTATTTGTTGTTATAAATCTGCCATTACCTACTAATGGTTACTCTTTCTCTTCTTTTCGTAATTTTTAGGTATTGTTCTCCTTTTTAACTACCTCTACCTTTGCCCCAATAAAATTTAAGATAAAAGATGAGAAAATTAACAGGCTTATTCGTTTTATGTTTTCTGCTTTCTGCCAATGCTTTGCAGGCTGCTGAACCTGAAAAAGTTACTTCTGCAGCAGAGAGTACGGAAATTTCAACAGACAAAGAGAAAAAGGAAAAAGTAGCGAATGATGGCGACAACTACAAGAAATTCCGTTTCGGTGGATACGGAGAAATGGTTGCAAGTTTTAAGGATTATGGTATTAACCGTTTCTATGGTGCGCCTGAAGGCAATCCAGACAAACATAGGAATACAATTTCTATACCCCGTTTCGTGTTGGCTCTGGATTACAAGTTCAATTCCAAATGGATACTCGGTGCTGAAATCGAGTTTGAATCCGGTGGTACGGGTACTGCTTATGAACTTGAGAATACGGAAAACGGTGAGTATGAAACGGAGGTGGAAAAGGGTGGCGAAGTGGCTATCGAGCAATTCCACATTACCCGTTTAATTGTTCCACAATTCAACATACGTGCCGGTCACATCATTGTCCCGGTAGGATTGACCAACGCCCATCATGAACCAATCAATTTCTTTGGAACTTATCGGCCAGAAGGAGAGACAACCATCCTTCCTTCTACGTGGCATGAAAACGGACTCGAGTTTTTTGGTTCTTTTGGAAAAGGATATGCCAGCTTTGATTATCAGGCCATGATAGTGGCCGGTCTGAATGCCAATGGTTTTGACCGTAACACCTGGATAGCAAGTGGCAAACAAGGCATCTTTGAAGAAGACAATTTTACTTCACCGGGCTATGTGGCTCGTTTGGACTATAAGGGGGTTCCGGGGTTGCGTATAGGTGCTTCGTTCTATTACTGCGCTGATGCCGGTTCCAATTCTGACAAAGCGGATACTTATTCGTCTACCGGTAAGATTCCGGTAAGAATCTATACGGCAGATGCCCAATACCGTAATAAATATGTGGTTGCCCGTGCCAATATGGTATACGGAAATTTGGGTAATTCAGCGAAGCTTAGTGAGGCAAATACCAAATTGTCGAATAAATCTCCTTACAGCCGTATAACCCCCATTGCAAAGAATGTAGTCAGTTATGCAGCCGAGGCCGGTTTGAATATCAGCGCTTTCTTCAAAGGAAACAGGAAAGTTCCGGTTATCTACCCCTTTGCACGTTATGAATATTATAATCCGCAAGAAAAGGGAGAGGCCAGCCAGATAATGGAGAAACGTTGTCAGGTAAGCATGTGGACTGCTGGATTGAATTGGTATGCCTTGCCTAATCTGGTGGTAAAGGCTGATTACACCACCCGCCAAATCGGAACAAACAAGGTTTTTGGAACTGGTAAGTATAATAGTGAAAATGAGTTTTCGATCGGTATTGCCTATATCGGTTGGTTTGTCAAGAAGTAGATGAATAGTAATCAATTAATTTTATACAAATGAAGAAAAATTTCTTTTATGCGACAGCTTTGGTATTAGGGCTGGCATTTACGGCTACTGCTTGTAGCGATGATGATGACAACAGTACAGTTAATCCTGCTGACATTGAGTATAATTCGGGGAATGCAGCAAGTTGGCACAACTACATGAGAAATGTGGCGGCTTTGTTGAAGACAGATGCCACCAATCTTTATGATTCTTGGAATACGAGTTATAAGGGTGGGGCAAGTTTTGCAACTTCCTTCAAAGCTCATAATGGTGCCTATAACTTTTCAAGTGCCTGGAACTGTATAGAGCAGGTTATCGACGGTTGTGTTGAAATCTCCAATGAGGTAGGTGAGACGAAGATTGGTGATCCATATAATAAATATATGGCAAACAATGTTACAGAGGCCCTCTATGCTGTTGAGTCATGGTATAGCTGGCATTCCCGTGATGATTATACCAATAATATTTACTCAATCCGCAATGCCTATTACGGCTCTTTGGACGGTAAGGTGAGCGACAAGTCAATTTCAAAATTGGTGGCTGGAGCCAATGCGGAGTTGGATACGAAAGTGTCGGCAGCTATCACTACGGCAGCATCGGCTATTCAGGCTATTCCCCAACCTTTCCGTAATAATATCAACAGTCAGGAAACGGTAGCGGCTATCAAGGCTTGTGAAGAACTGGAAAGTGTATTGGATAAGGAGTTGAAACCTTATATCAGGGACAATAGCACCATTAACAGCAATGAAGCACTTGACCCGATTGTTGAAAATTATGTCAATGTTGTGGTTTTGCCTACCTATAAGGATTTGAAGGAGAAGAATAGTACGCTGTATGACGCTGTGGTGGCTCTTGCCAACAATCCCTCTAACAGTGCTTTTGAGACGGCATGCAATGCTTGGATAACAGCCCGTGAACCTTGGGAGGAAAGTGAGGCGTTCCTATTTGGGCCGGTGGATGAGCTGGGGCTTGACCCGAATATGGATAGTTGGCCTTTGGACCAGAACGCCATTGTCCAGATTCTGAATTCCCAGAAATGGGGCGATTTGGAATGGAGCGAGGGTGATGATGATGCAAAAGTTGAATCTGCCCAAAATGTACGCGGATTCCATACTTTGGAATTCCTGCTTTTCAAGGATGGCAAGCCTCGTACAGTTAAATAAGAATTATTTATAAACAATACTCAAGAAGTAAAGGGGGGGATTTGGAGAATCCTGCCTTTACTTCTTTGGCATGTTTGGATATGCCATTATTAAAAAGTAGATAAAGATGATGAATCATTTAATGAGATATTCATGTCTTCTCCTTTGTTTGTCGGCAGGTTTGACTGCTTGTGATGATGATGGGATTGACGTGTTGGATATAGAGATTCCTGAAGGATACGCTCTGTCTGCCGGAACGTCCACAATCTTCATGAATTCATCCAAGGCCTATGATTCACCGGCAGATTGGGTGTCGGGTGTTTACAACAGTCGCTTTAATGATGGTGACGGGCTTTACGATGATGTGCGTACGAGTAGCAATGGCATGGGAGGGGGGCTTGGCCCAGTCTATGCGGGGTATTCTTGTGGCAGTTGTCATCGTAATGCCGGCCGTACCAAACCGACGCTGTGGAGTGAAGGCGGATCGGGTAGTTACGGGTTTTCCTCGATGCTGGTTTATATAAGCCGCAAGAATGGTGCGTTTTTTCAGGATTATGGCCGTGTTCTCCATGACCAGGCCATTTATGGAGTGAAACCGGAGGGAAAGCTTTCTGTGGAGTATACTTATGAGACTTTTACCTTTCCCGACGGAGAGAAGTATGAACTTTGCAGACCGGCTTATTCCATATCCGAATGGTATGCTGACAGTATAAAGCCTGAAGATATGTTCTGTACGGTGCGTATCCCGTTGAGACATGTCGGTATGGGGCAAATGATGGCTTTGGAACCTACGGAGATTGAAGCGCTTGCTGCAAAAAGTAATTATCCGGAGTATGGTATAAGTGGCCGTTGCAATTACATTACCGAACGTGGTGTGAGAAGCTTGGGGCTGTCGGGAAATAAGGCTCAACATGCGGATTTGACTGTTGAACTTGGTTTTTCAAGTGATATGGGTGTTACCAATAGCCGCTATCCGGAAGAGATATGCGAGGGGCAGGCCCAGGTGAATCAAGGCAGCATGATGGGGCTTTCTTATGCCCAGTTGGATGTTTCTACAGAAGATATGGAAGATGTTGACTTGTATATGCAGAGTCTTGGTGTTCCTGCACGGCGTAATGTGAATGACCCGCAGGTGATAAGGGGAGAACAGAATTTCTATAAAGCCAAGTGCCATCTTTGCCATGTCACCACGTTGCATACCAAGCCTCGGGGCTCCGTGCTGTTGAACGGTACCCGTTTGCCATGGTTGGGAAGTCAGACAATTCACCCCTATTCGGATTTTTTGCTGCATGATATGGGCTCCGAAATTATGGGAGTCGGTCTGAATGATAACTATGTAAGTGGGTTGGCGCGTGGCAATGAATGGCGCACTACTCCGCTTTGGGGTATCGGGCTTCAGGAAAAGGTAAACGGACATACCTACTTCTTGCACGATGGCCGTGCCCGCAATCTTGTTGAAGCCATAATGTGGCATGGGGGAGAGGGAGAAGCATCGAAAAATCTCTTTAAGAACATGAGCAAGGATGACCGTGATGCCCTGATTGCATTTTTAAATTCACTTTAGAACTAATAAGCTTTATATAAAAAGTAATTATGAAGAAATTTTTATATGTCGCCATGCTGGCTGTTTTGCCTTTGACCGCTATGGCGCAACATGAGGAAGATACGGAGAATGGTGTAGTGTCATTGGCCGGAAGAGAAGGTTTTACCATTGAAACAAAGAAAGGTGACTTTGTTTTCAAGCCTTATCTGTTGGTACAAACGAGTGCTAATTTCAATTGGTATGATGATGAAGGCTTGGATAAGGCTTATAACCAAGATAATATTGCCAATTCGGGTTTTTCCATTCCTTATGCCGTACTTGGCTTTACTGGCAAGGCTTTTGGAAAAGTGGCTTTCAATCTGTCCATCAATGCTGCTGCAAGTGGAGGAGCGCTGTTACAGCAGGCGTGGTTCGATGTACAGCTGAAAAAACAATTTGCGATTCGTGTCGGAAAGTTCAAGACTCCATTCTCGCATGCCTATCTGACAACTCTTGGCGAAACACTGCTTCCCCAGTTGCCGGTTTCTCTGACGTCTTCTGTAATTTTGCCTTATTCGTTGAATGCCGTGACGCCTAATATCGGTACGGGATTTGACCTGGGTGTTGAAGTTCACGGTCTGGTGGCAGATAAGTTCGGTTATGAAGTCGGCTTGTTCAATGGAACCGGAGCTTCCGTGAATACAGCTTCAAAGACGATGAGTGATGACTGGCATATCCCTTCATTGCTGTATGCCGGACGTCTGACTTATATGCCCAAGGGGGTGATGCCTTCCACACAAGGTAATCCTAACCGTTTGAACGAGGATAAGATATTATTCGGTCTTTCGGGTTCTATCAATGTGGAGAGTGAAAATGAGAGTACCAATGATACCCGTGTGGGGTTGGAATTTGCTATGTTGAAGAACAAGCTCTATCTGGCGGCTGAAGCTTATTATATGAATGTAGGTTTCACCAAACGGCAAAAGATAAATGAATCGTATAGCTTTTTAGGCGGTTATGTGCAAGGTGGTTACTTTGTCGCTCCCCGCCTACAGCTTGCCGCACGCTACGATATCTTCAATCGTAACGGTACGGATGACGACGGTTTCCTGAATATGCCTGCTGTAGGTATGAATTACTTTTTCAGAGGATGCAACCTGAAATTGCAGGCAATGTATCAGTATGTAGCCCGTTGGGGACACGACACGCAGCTCGACCGTGATAATGATAATTTAGGTCTGGCCACTCACTCTGCCACGGTGATGCTTCAATATACATTCTAAATGAAGTCAGGAAAGGATTCGTCTATGAAAAAATACATTCTTTTCTTTTTTCTGCCCGTGCTTCTTATAGGTCTGCATGCATGCGATGAGGGGAGAATTTATGAGAATGCCGTAGTGGCCACGGGTGAAGGACGCACAGTGAAGATGACAGGCCGGATTAGTGGTGTGGATAAGTGGTCGGGCGACTATAGTGTGGTAGTGGCAGGATTTGATGATGAAAGCGATTATGCCATTGTTTCAAAGGTTGTTCCGGTATCCGAATCGGATAATGATGAAATCCAGTTGACAATGTCCGGCATAACGGATGAGGTGACAACAGTCGAGCTATGTGTAATCAATAAGTTGAGAAAGCGCATTGTCAGTTTGGTGGCAATGGAATGTACTGAAATCGCTGATACTATACTTATGGATGCAGGAACAGTTGATGCAAGTATGTACAATGCCATTCAACAAAAAATATTCAATGCCACTTGTACGGCTTGCCATGGTCTTAGCACCACTCCGGGTGGTGGCTTGAATCTGCTGGAAGGACATAGCCATGCTGATCTGGTCAACCGGGCTTCAACGACGGTGGACGGTAAAATGAGGGTTATGCCCGGCAATGCGTCAGAAAGTGTCTTGCATCTCATATTGGGTACGGACATCAGCTCAGATTGGCGTATAGACCATTCTCAGATGATAACCTCATCTGATATGCAGTCTTTGATTGGCAACTGGATTGACGATGGTGCACAGCCGTAATAATGATGGGCCTTACTGGTAATACCGGTACTTTTTTGAACAACAACGACTAATTGATATTTAATATGAAAGATAAACAACAACAAACTAATCAATCGGAGAATACCTTAACCGAAATCTTTAAATATGAGGTAGAAGCGGGTGTTTCGGAATATCATGTAATGATTCATGCTACCAGACCGGAAGCGACTTATGAAGAACAGCTGAATGCGGTGGTCGACACTTACTGCCAACTACGTGAAAGTGAACTACAAGGTGCTGTTGCCATCTTTAAACGCTACTTTCTAAGTGACGCCGCCAATCAAGCAGATATGCTACTGGCGCTTTCGGCAGAATGTTCGGATTGTGCACTCTCCGTGGTAGAGCAGCCGCCGTTGAACGGTACAAAGATTGCACTGTGGGTCTATCTGCAGAAAGGTGTGGAAACACAGGTGCTTCATAACGGATTGTTCGAAGTGAGACATGGCACCTACCGTCACCTTTGGGGAGGCGGCTCTTTCAATCGTGCTGCCAATTCGGAATACCAGACCCGTCTGCTGTTGAATGACTATGTGATGCAGCTGATGGAACAGGGCTGTAAGCTGGCTGATAATTGCATACGTACCTGGTTCTTTGTACAGAACGTGGATGTGAATTATGCCGGAGTGGTGAAGGCGCGTAATGAGGTGTTTGTTACCCAGGACTTGACGGAGAAGACTCATTATATTTCCAGTACCGGTATCGGTGGCCGTCATGCCGACCCAAAAGTGACGGTTCAGATGGATACTTATGCTGTAGATGGTTTGAAATCTGAACAAATTCACTACCTTTACGCACCGACACATCTGAATCCCACATACGAATACGGTGTGAGTTTCGAGCGAGGTACGTATGTGGATTATGGCGACCGTCGCCAGGTGTTTATTTCGGGTACTGCGAGCATCAATAATAAAGGTGAGGTGGTATGTCCCGGAGACATTCGCAAGCAGACGGAACGTATGTGGGAGAATGTGGAGGCTTTGTTGAAAGAGGCTGGCTGTACGTTTGATGATTTAGGACAGATGATTGTTTATCTGCGGGATGTTGCAGACTATACCGTGGTCAAAGGAATGTATGACGAGCGTTTTCCGGATACTCCGAGAGTGTTTGTATATGCTCCCGTATGTCGTCCGGGTTGGCTGATAGAGATGGAATGTATGGGAGTCAAGTCTTTAGAAAACAAGGAGTTTGCTCCATATTGATTTTTTTACTTTTAATTGATAGCTCTTAATTGAAAAAGTTTCTCATAGCTGTTTATGGTTGTTTGCTGCTCTTACTTGCTGCAACTACGTTTGTAGAGCAGACATACAGTACGGATTTTGTAGAAAAGCATGTTTATCATACGATTTGGTTCTGTTGTTTGTGGGGAGCCCTTGCTGCGATGACTGTTGTTGTGCTTGTAAGACAGCGGTTGTGGCGGCGTCTCCCGACGTTGTTGTTGCATGGCTCCTTCCTCGTGATTTTGGCGGGAGCCATGACTACGTTTCTTTGTGGCCGAAAAGGATATGTGCATCTTACTGTCGGCAGTGAGGTGAACTGCTTTTTGGAACAAGACGGCAGGCAGGTTGTAGAGTTACCGTTCACCTTACGTCTGGACAGTTTCCGGATTGAGTACTATCCGGGTACGGATGCTCCTGCAGATTATATCAGCTATATTCACGGTGAGACGCCCGTCTCCATGAACCGTATTCTTTCACGGCAGGGGTTCCGCTTTTATCAGTCTTCCTTTGATGAGGATATGCAGGGGAGCTGGCTGACAGTGAATTATGACCCGTGGGGGATAGGGGTTACCTATAGTGGATACCTCTTGTTAGGTGTCTCCATGCTCTGGATGCTGGTCAGCCGGGGCGGAGAGTTCCGCAGGCTGCTGAGGCATCCGTTGTTGAAGAAGGGAGGAATGTTTGTTCTATTGTTGCTGTGTCTGGGAAGTGGGGTACATGCGCAGAAGAGAAGCCTTCCGGCACTGGCACGCAAGCAGGCGGATAGTCTCGCCCGTAAGCAGGTGATTTATAATGACCGTGTGGTTCCTTTCAATACCCTTGCGCGCGATTTTGTACTGAAACTGACGGGAAAACCGTCTTATGGAGGCATGACGCCGGAGCAGGTGATTGGTGGATGGCTTCTGCGTCCGGAAGTTTGGCAGAATGAGCCGATGATTTATATCAAAAACGAGGCACTCCGTCGCCTGCTTCATTTGGAGACACCCTATGCATGTCTGGCTGATTTGTTCGACGGTGAGAAGTATCGCTTGCAGAAGTTCTGGAAGGGGAAGCAAGACCATCATCAGAAAATGACTTCTCTGGAAAAGGCCATTGTAGAGGCGGATGAAAAGGTGGGACTGATTTTGATGCTCCAAAATGGTACATTGATTCGTCCTTTGCCAAAAGACGGGAGTGTGGAGCCTGTTTCCGATACTAAAATACAAGCCGAATTGCTGTATAACCGTATTCCTTTCAGCAAATTGCTGTTCATGTTCAACCTTACGGTGGGGATGCTGGCTTTCTTCCGTCTGCTGTATCGCGGCCTGCGTCGTTCGTCGGCATTGTCAGACTCTTCCGGTAGGATTGTAGCGCTCTCTTTCTCTTCGCGTTTGGCAGATACTTTTTTCCCGTTTTCTCTTTATGCGGCGTTTCTCTTTCAGCTCTTCGGGTATGGCCTGAGGTGGTACATCGGTGGGCGAATACCGTTGGGCAACGGATACGAAACGATGCAGTTCATGGCATTGTGTGCGCTGTTCCTGGCTTGTCTGTTTCGGCGGCGCTTCCCGTTTATGGTGCCTTTCGGCTTTTTGCTGTCCGGTTTTGCCTTGCTAGTGTCTTATTTGGGACAGATGAATCCCCAAATCACTCCCTTGATGCCCGTGCTTGTTTCTCCATGGCTCAGTACGCATGTGTCGTTGATAATGATGTCTTATGCTTTGTTTGCCTTTATGATGCTGAACGGCATACTGGCATTGTGTCTTCGCCGTTCAGCCCGGATGTTGATGCTGCTCGGCCGATTGCTGCTTTATCCTGCCGTTTTCTTTTTGGGAGCCGGTATTTTTCTGGGTGCGGTTTGGGCCAATGCTTCTTGGGGGCGATATTGGGCTTGGGACCCGAAGGAAGTATGGGCGCTGATTACCTTTATGGTTTATGGAGCGGCGTTCCATGCGCGCAGCCTACGCATTTTCCGCAGGCCGTTATTCTTCCACATCTATATGATTGTCGCCTTTCTGACAGTCCTGATGACCTATTTTGGGGTGAACTACATCCTTGGAGGAATGCATAGCTATGCCAATGCTTGATTTACGGGTGGTTCTACCTATTTATAATGACTGGCTTTTTTCATTATACCTAATTTGAGCGATTGCGCACTGTCTGCCGATGCCTTATCTTTGCAACATCAGATTTGAATGAATTAGTTAGTCATAATTACGTAACCACTTTTATGAAGATAAAAGGATCC